>ERZ795062.31-NODE-31-length-144852-cov-19.434539_pt1 | contig 144852 bp, 127 predicted proteins | sample MGYA00375146_ERZ795062 | MGnify/ENA primary metagenome ERZ795062 (study PRJEB30191, sample SAMN05720281) | activated sludge metagenome | isolation source: Anaerobic digester | place: USA | collected 2015-07-16 ...
ATAAAAAATGGGATGCCATCTACTTTTCTTTTTCCTACAATAAATTGACGCTATCTGGGAAGTACATTTTATTGACAAGACATGTTTTGGGGATTAAAATATTAATGGCTAATTAATAATGCCTATAAATATTGGTTTAATCCATCACAAGGAGTGAATTTTAATGGAGCTTTGGTATACAGAATATCAAACAAAAAATGTAGGAATAACATGCAAAGTTAAACAAACATACCACACTGAAAAAACACAGTATCAGGACATTGCATTGATTGATACAGAGCAATTTGGCAAGATGCTTGTTTTAGACGGAACTGTGCAAACTACAATAGAGGATGAATTTGTTTATCATGAAATGATATCACATGTTCCTTTGGCTACTCATAAAAATCCTAAAAAAGCCCTTGTAATTGGCGGAGGGGACGGAGGGGCAATCAGGGAAATCATTAAGCATCCTACCATCGAAAAAGCAGTGCTTTGCGAAATAGACGGACGAGTAATTGAAATTGCAAAGGAATATTTGCCTGAAATAAGCTGTGCCTTAACTGACGAGAAGGTAGAGGTCATTGTTGATGACGGGATAAAATATGTAAACCAGCATAAAAACGAATTTGATGTAATAATGATTGACTCAACTGACCCGGTAGGTCCTGCTGTAGGACTTTTTTCAAAGGAATTTTATAAAGCCATATATGAATGTCTAAAAGAAGACGGAATATTTGTTGCTCAAACTGAATCACCTTTTTTTCATAAAGATCTAATTAGAAATGCATTTAAAAATGTAGAATCAATATTTCCTATAGCAAGGCTTTATACATGTGCAATACCTACTTATCCAAGTGGTTATTGGAGTTTTACAATGGGTTCTAAAAAATATGACCCGTTAGAAACAGATTTAGACAGTATACCAAAATTAGATACAAAATATTACTGCCCTCAAATACACAAAGCAGTTTTTGCACTGCCAAAATTTGTATCAGACATTATTAAATAATAAAAAATCATTATTTATAAATGTAAAATAAATATAAACAAAATAATATTAAATACAACAAGAAGTATTAAAACAAGAATCATTAAATACAAACAAAAGTTTTTAAATATGAACATAATCTGTGAATAAAGGAGAATTATATGAGTTTAAAAAGCGGAAAACTTACTGTTCCTTTAAGATTTATGGGAAGTTCTGATAACTATACAGAGTCTTCAATAATTTTAGTTGGTGTACCAATGGACTTTACATGTAGCTTTAAACCTGGTACACGATTTGGACCTCAAAAAATAAGGGAAGTGTCAATTGGCATTGAAGAATACAGTATATATATGGACAAGTCATTAGAAGATGCTTCCTTTTTTGATGCAGGCGACTTGGACCTTCCTATTGGAAATCCGGAAAAAAGCCTTGAAATAATTGAAGAGGCAGCGGGGGAAATTTTAAAGGACGGCAAGTTTCCACTTTTTATTGGAGGCGAACACCTTATAAGCGTACCCATTATAAAAAAAGTTTACGAAAAGTACAAAGATGAACTGGTGTTGATACACTTTGACGCCCATGCAGACTTAAGGGAGGATTATTTAGGCTGCCCACTGTCCCATGCTTCTGCAATAAGGCGTGTAATTGATTTTATGCCATCTAAAAATATATATCAGTTTGGAATAAGATCAGGTACAAAAGAGGAATTTAAGTTTGCTTCTTTAAATACCAACATGTTTACCTTAGAGGTGTATGAACCCCTAAAGGCTGTAATTGATAAATTTAAAGACAAGCCAATATATGTAACCCTTGATATAGATGTTTTAGACCCGGCATATGCAAATGGGACCGGCACACCGGAGCCCGGCGGCATAAGCTCAAATGAACTTATAAAATCCATGGGGCTTTTAAAGGATTTAAACATTGTAGGGTTTGATATTGTAGAGGTTTCACCTCCTTACGATTTATCAGACAGGACAGCCATTTTTGCTGCTAAAATAATAAGAGATGTAATACTTATGGTGAGTGATTATGAAAATAATTAAAAATTCTCTAAAACAATCCCACGAGTATATAAAAGGTTATGTTAATGAAGGAGATATTGTTGTTGATGCCACCTGCGGCAACGGCAACGATACAGTGTTTTTAGCACAGCTTGTAGGGGAGAGGGGAAGGGTTTTTGGCTTTGACATACAAGATGCAGCTATAGAAAATACAGCCGGAAAGTTAGAAGAACTAAAGCTTTCAGAAAGAGTAACCCTTATAAAAGACGGTCATGAAAACATGGGTAATTACGTAAACGAAAATATAAAGGCTGTAATGTTCAACTTAGGCTATCTTCCGGGAAGTGACCACAGTGTATCCACAAAGGCAGATACCACAATTTCTGCAATAGAAAAATCCATGGAACTTTTAGTTACAGGAGGCATTATTACAATAGTAATTTATTATGGAAAGGACAATGGGACAGAAGAGAAAGAAAAAGTTTTAGACTTTTTAAAAACCGTTGACCAAAAAAAATTTGCCGTGATGAAAACAGAGTTTATAAACCAGCGGAATTGTCCTCCTATACTTGTATGCATTGAAAAGCTATAGAGCTTCATTTGTGAAAAAGAAGAAAATAACAACAAATATAAAAATCACAGATATGGTGTAGATGGAATACTTTAGCATATTAAAAATTCTCCATTCGTGTGCAATATTATTTTTTTCTTCTTCAAGGAAATTGATTAGCTCAGCTAAAAGAACATTATTTTCTTCGTCAATTTCCAGTATTTCTATACCATATGTCAGTTCACTGTTTCCTGCACTTTCTTTTCTAACTGTTTTTCCTATAAAATTAATGGTTAATGTTGCTGATATAAATATACTGATGCATACTATTGAATGGTCATCAATTTCCGCATCTGTAAAAAGCATCCCGCCTCCTAAACTGATATCGGAAAGTATGGCTATATATTCCTTATCCCCGTAAGTAATTTTACAAGGATAGTTTAAATAAAATCTTTCAAACCTACGTTTGTTGTGATAGCTCATTACCTTGTCTATATTGACGGTTATTGCCTGCTTTCTTATGGAAATTACCTTTTTGGTGATGCTTGCGGACAATAAAGTTTCGTTATTGTTATCAAAAGATTTTATAAGTATTTTTTGACCTTCCTTTAAATGATTTTTGAAATAACGGGCAGAAAGAAATATCTCGGCAATTTTTTTTTCCAAGTTTATATAAGTTATTATGCCATGAATCCATGTTGCATCATTATCGATGGATACTTTACAAAAAGTTATACCCCTATTTTGCTCGGGTTTGATTTTTCTCAAAATAAATCACCCTTAGAAAATATATTATTTTAAGCCAGGTTGCAAAAACAGCACTCGGTAAAAAAAGTGGTATTCGGTATATGTATCGGAAGTTTTTCAATTCTACATTAATAAGAAAAATTTATCATAAGAAAAATTATAAATTTTCAAAATCATCTTGATTTAACTTGCAAGTAATTTCATATAGTATTATAATCTAGGATAGGTGTCTTTATTATAATATATCTATGTAGCAATTGCAATTAAAATATAATAGGGTATTTAAGGAAATTATTTTTTTGTATTTCAAATTATTTTACATTTGAAATGGTAAATTTAGATTAAAAACTATAAATAAAAAACATGAGGTGGAGCATAAAATGGATAACCAAAGCAGAATGGCCCTTTTGAACGAAAAGAGGTCTCAAGTAAACCTTGGGGGAGGAGAAGAAAAAATTAAAAAACAGCATGAAGCCGGCAAGAAAACTGCCAGGGAAAGGATAAATGCTTTATTAGACGAAAATAGTTTTGTTGAATTAAATGCATTTGCCGAGACAAGAAGTATTGATTTTGATATGCAGAAAAAGAAAGTACCCGGCGATGGCGTAGTGACTGGATATGGTTCTATTAATGGTAGGCTTGTTTTTGTATCTTCCCAGGATTTTACTGTTATTGGCGGGTCATTGGGAGAAATGCACGCTAAAAAAATTACAAATGTCATGGACATGGCAATTAAAACAGGCGCACCTTTTATAAGCATAAATGACTCAGGCGGTGCAAGAATTGAAGAGGGTATTGATGCATTAAAGGGTTTTGGTGAGATATTCACCAGAAACACCCACGCTTCAGGAGTAATTCCCCAGATTTCTGTAATAATGGGTCCTTGTGCAGGAGGGGCGGTATATTCTCCGGCCATTACAGACTTTGTTTTTATGGTTGAAAACACAAGCCAGATGTTTATAACCGGTCCACAAGTAATTAAAGCAGTTACAGGGGAAGATGTGACCTTTAATGAACTTGGCGGTGCAGATGCCCACAATTCAAAAAGCGGTGTTGCTCACTTTAAGAGTGAAAATGAAGACGAATGCATAGAAAAAATTAGAAAATTAATAAGCTTCCTCCCGGATAATAATTTATCAGATGTACCTTACTTAGAAACCAATGATGATGTAAACAGAATAGCTGATAATCTCATTGATATAATTCCGGATGACTCAAATAAGCCCTATGATGCTATGGAAATAATCACTTCTGTAGTTGATAACGGGGATTTCTTTGAAGTACAAGAACATTTCGCAAAAAATATCATAGTGGGTTTTGGAAGAATGAACGGCAAAACTATAGGAATAGTGGCAAACCAGCCGAGATTTTTAGCAGGGGTTTTAGATGTGGATTCATCAGATAAGGCAGCAAGATTTGTAAGATTTTGTGATTCTTTTAACATACCTATAGTTAGCTTTACAGATGTACCGGGATATTTGCCGGGTGTAAACCAGGAACACAGTGGGATTATAAGACACGGTGCTAAATTATTATATGCTTTTGCAGAAGCTACAGTGCCTAAAATAAATGTTATTCTCAGAAAAGCATATGGCGGTGCATATATAGCCATGAACAGCAAACATTTAGGTGCTGATATGGTTTTTGCATGGCCCACTGCAGAAATAGCAGTAATGGGTCCTGAAGGTGCCGCTAATATTATTTTTAGAAAAGAAATTGGAAATTCTGATGACCCGGTTGCTACAAGAAACAAGCTAATTAACGAATACAAGGAGAAATTCTCCAATCCATATATTGCAGCGGCAAGAGGTTATGTTGATGATGTTATCGAGCCTGAATCTACAAGAATCCGTATAATTAGTGCGTTGGAAATGCTTGCAGGCAAGAGGGAAAGAAGACCTGCAAAAAAACATGGGAATATACCTTTATAATTCTCTTTATTTAATTTATACTTGTGCTTATAATTATCTTTAAATGTGATAAATTTAACATTATGTTTAAAATTTTTAAGGAGGATAAATATGAAAAAGTTTTTGATAAAAGTTAACGGCCAGCAATATGAAGTTGAGGTGGAAGAAATAAAGAACGGGGCTTCTCCTTCAGATCCGGCAGTAACAGTAAGTGAGCCGGCTGCTGCTCCTGCACCTGCTCCAAAACCACCTGCTCCTCAAAAGGCAGCTAAAGCCGGTGGCGGTGCAGTTAAAGTTAATGCTCCAATGCCTGGAACTATACTTTCAGTTAATGTTAAACCAGGTGATTCTGTTAAAAAAGGGCAGGTACTTGTAATTTTAGAAGCTATGAAGATGGAAAACGAAATTTTAGCCCCCCAGGACGGAACAGTTGCCTCTGTGGATGTATCTAGTGGTGCCTCTGTGGATTCAGGAGATTTACTCCTTACCCTGAATTAATTTACTATTATTTAGTTTTGAGTTTTAAAAGAAGGGGTAAGAATAATTAAGGAGGTTAAATATATGGCTAAAATAACTGAAACTGTTCTAAGGGATGCCCATCAATCACTAATTGCCACACGCATGAAAATTGATGAAATGGCTCCTATATTAGAAAAGCTTGATGATATAGGGTATCATTCACTGGAAGCTTGGGGAGGGGCAACATTTGACTCTTGCTTAAGATTTTTAAATGAAGATCCTTGGGAAAGATTAAGGACAATTAGAAAACATGTTAAGAAAACAAAGCTTCAAATGCTTTTAAGAGGTCAGAACCTTTTAGGTTATAAGCATTATGCAGATGATGTAGTAGAATATTTTGTCCAAAAGGCAATAGCAAACGGAATTGACATAATAAGAATTTTTGATGCTTTAAATGATGTAAGAAATATTGAAACTGCCATTAAAGCATGTAAAAAAGAAGGAGGGCATGCACAAGCTGCTGTATGCTATACCACAAGCCCGGTTCACAATTTAGACCTTTTTGTAAAAGATGCAAAGAGACTTGTGGACATGGGGGCAGACTCTATATGCATAAAGGATATGGCAGGTTTAATGCTTCCTTATGCAGCATATGACTTGGTAAAAGCACTGAAGGAAAATGTAAAAGTACCTATACAAATTCACACCCACTATACAAGCGGTGTTGCATCAATGACATATCTAAAGGCTATAGAAGCAGGATGTGACGTGGTGGACTGTGCAATATCACCTTTAGCTCTTGGAACTTCACAGCCACCTACAGAATCAGTTGTTGCAACTTTAAAAGGTACTGAATACGACACAGGTCTTGACATAAACAAATTAAATGAAATTGCAGAGTATTTCAAACCTTTAAGAGAGGAATACCTAAACAGCGGGCTTTTAGATGCAAAAGTGCTGGGAGTTGATATTAATACATTAATATACCAGGTTCCCGGTGGAATGCTTTCAAACCTTGTATCACAACTTAAGCAATCAAATGCCCTTGATAAATTTGAAGAAGTTTTAAAAGAAATACCAAAGGTAAGGGAAGACTTTGGTTTTCCTCCTCTGGTAACTCCTACAAGCCAGATTGTAGGTACACAGGCTGTTTTGAATGTATTGATGGGTGAGAGATATAAGATGGTTCCAAAGGAATCAAAGGCGCTGGTAAAAGGAGAGTATGGCAAAACACCGGCACCTGTTAATCCTGAAATACAAAAGAAAATTTTAAACGGTGAAAAACCTATTACTAAAAGACCTGCTGACTTTATAAAGCCTGAGCTTAAAAATATAAAAAATGAAATGAAAGAGTATTTAGAACAGGATGAAGATGTGCTGTCTTATGCACTATTCCCATCCGTTGCAAAAAAATATTTTGAGTTCAGGAAAGCAGAGAAATACGGGATAGACCCTGATATGGTGGATTATGAAAACAGGGTACACCCAGTGTAATACAATATAAAAAGCAAATAAAAAGCACTTCAGCAAATTTCAAAAAAGAAGTGCTTTTTAAATGTTTTCATTTATTTTAACTAAATCTTATAAATTTATAATGACAAAATGTATTTTTACTGGTATTCTTATATTGATAAATATTGAATATAGATAATATTGCTTTATTTTTTTAAAAATAGGAGGTCATGTCAATGGAATGTAATAATTGTGGAAAAGTATTACAAGAAGGTGAAAACTGCTTATGCAGCGGTGAGACTTCAGCAGCGGTGCCTGAGGGATCTTCAGGAGATGAAGTAAATAAAGGAGTTATGCTAGCAAAGCCTGAAGAAAATAAAGGTGAGGGACAAGAAGGCAATAAAATAAATCTTGCAAAAGATTCAGGCGAAAATAGCAGTGCTAATGCCTCAAGTGGAGCCGGTACTGAGCCGGGGGAAAACAATAGCGGTTTAAGTGGAAACAATAATGCACAAGGCGCTAGAGAAGAAAGCTTTTTTTCATCTGAAAAAACAAAAGAAGTTATAAACAACACATCAAATTACTTAAAAGATATGCTTAAATTTTCAAAAGACTTTATTAAAAAGCCTGTAATCTCAATGAAGTACTATGCTGTTAACCATGATTTTAAAAAAGGTTTGTTTTTTGCAGTACTGCAATCTTTACTATTTGCTGTTATGATTCTTATTATGACATCCAAAACCCTCAACAAAGGGAATAGTTTCTTTGGACTTAAGATAAAGATACCATATTTTAAGCTGTTTTTACAATCATTAGTTTTTTGTTTTGTATCATTTTTACTAATTCCTGTATCACATTTTATTACATCAAAAATCTTTAAATTTAAAACAGACATTAAAGCACTTATAACTATTTCAGGTATATCAATTATTCCAACAATCATAGCATCATTAGTTCTAGTAGTTGGGATGTTAATTACTCCGTATTTTTCAGTTCTGTTAACCGGAGCAGCTATTTTTTCAATTATACTAACTTACATAGGCTTAAGCGAGTTGGTATCCGAAAATATGGAAAAAGTTGCATATTGGATTGTAACAGGATACACTTTGTTCCCAATATTATTATCTTTAGTGTTAAAAATAGTTAATCCTTTTAAATCCATGCTATCATCAATAAGTATATTTTAACGGTAGTTTTAAATAGCAAAAGAATAGCCGGTAAAATAAGAGCCAGGGCACATAAGATTTTTCCCTGGCTCTTATTTTAGAATTTACTTCTTAAAGATAATACTTCTTAAACTATTTATATGGCAGTTTATCTATTATTTCAAGTACGTATCTGCTTAAAATAGCGGAGTCTGCTGAATTTATAATACCGTCGCCGTTTAAGTCCGCAGCATCTAAGTTCACATTTTGAACAGGGATTTCTAAAATAACCCTTCCAAGAAGCATATAGTCTATGGAGTCTACAATTTCATCCCCGTTAAGGTCACCATATATAATATCAGTTCCTGGAGGTGTTGGTTCAGTGTCATCCGGACCTTTTGGAGGCTCTTCACCCCAAAGTAATACACCATCATCATATATGGGAACTAAAGGTGTCATGCCGGCAAAGGATATATTATCATAGTCAGGATTATCATGTATTCCTGCATATGACCAGTCATTTTCATGGCTTCCAATACCGTCTTTGTAGCTAATGGACACATTGGCTTCCTTTTGACAGAGTTTCCACTCTGCAGGCATAATAGGGGTGCCTGTAAAATCAACTGTAAAATAATATATATTGCCATAATAGTGTTCCAAACCATGAAGTGTTGCACCTTCGTGGGCACCAAGCTTAATTTCCACAGCATCTAAACCGCGACCTGCCTCAAAGACTTCAGTTAAGTCCATGAAGTAGCGGGCAGAAAGTTTATCCTTTACTGTAGGCGGTCTTGCAGAGCGGTTGTTAACTTGGAAAAGCACATTTACCGTTCCATAACCTTCATACATTCTCCAAACCCTTACAAAGTACTCTTCCAAATCATCTTCAGGTGCCCTGAAGTCTTCAGGCTGAGGCCAGTTTTCAAGTATTTCCCCTCCATACATGTCAACCATTTTAGCAAGGGCGCCAACAAAACCTGCATTGTAGTCAATTGCCACTTCATTCATTATATAGTCATCTATATTATCTTCCCAGTAGTCAGTTGCATCGGGACCGCCAACTAATGCACCATATAGTATATGCCTGCTAAAAGGAGGTGCATCTGTCATGCTTACCCATGAACCATGTGCAGTCCTGTGGTGAGGATGCTTAGGAGAATTTTCCCCAAAACCTACTACATAACTTCCACCCCTTGGATTGTCGCCTAATATGTAATTTATCTGTCTTTCAGCAAATTTTCTATACTCATCTTTTTTAGACAGTGTTCCAACGGTTTTGTCATCAGACCATACAAAAGCTAAAAATGCTGCTGTGCTGGCATAACGCAGAGAACCCCATTGAGAAAGCCATGCAAGTCCTCCCGGGCTGTAAGTTATACCTCCGCCTGGCAGGAAGAAGTCTAAATTTCTTTCCACCATATAAGCATATTCTTCATCCTTTGTCACCTGGGCAATTTTAATTGCTGCACCATAGCTTACATCATCCCAGCAATGGGTGTGGTATCCGCCTATTGTTTTAACAGGCATAATTGAAATGGACTTGTCTAAATAGTGCTGTTCCCCTGTTCTTATATAAAGCCATATAGCGCCCCATGCAAGGTCGTCCACATAGCTGCCGGATGGGTATAAAATATCTAATGGGTTTTTGCCTTGGTATGTATAAGCAAAATCAAAAATTCTCTCTGCATGCATCTGGCATTTTTGTGAATATTCAGGATCTGTCTCTTCAAATATTAATGAAGCTATAGCCAGTGCTGCTGCAGTCATACCTGCAACGTCAGAACCTGGCGTTGACGGGTCAAGCCTGAATGATTTTCTGTCTGTTACATAATCTAAAAACTCATGAGGAACCCATACCGAGTGGTCAGACTCTCCATATCCGCACATATAGTAGAGTACATTAGGCTCCGGATTGGCTTTAATCAAAAAGTCCGTTCCCCATTTTATTTCGTCTAATATTTCCTCTAACAAACCCAGTTTTTTAAATGCATCCCTGTATTCATATACAGCCCACCCCAGTTGTGCTGCAGCATATGAGATGGTGTGGGTAAATTTTATTCCGTCACCGGCATCAGCCCAGCCGCCGGTTAAGTCAAGACCGACGTCCTGACCGTCTGTCATTGCTGCATCTGCCCTGTAAGGTAAGATGTAATCGTCCGGCAGGTCACCAAGCCTGTTTGCCTTATAAAACAAAATAGCCTTTTGCAATGCTTCACCATAGTTGTAATACCGATCTCCTTCTCTTGGAGAAGAGCTGGCAAAACTTACCGGCTGCATTACAAAAGAAGGTAATAGTAAAGATACCAGCATTATAAATGCCGTTAGAAAAGTTAGTTTTTTGCGTAACTTTACACCTCTTTTTTTTAGCATAACATATACTCTCCTTTATTAATTTATTTTAATTAAAAATTTTTTTATCATTTTAATAAAAGATTTCTAAACCTTAATTTCATCTCTCTCTTCTCATTTTCAGCTTCCAACCTTCCACTTCCAACATCTAACATCTAACTTCTAACTTCTAACTTCTCAATTCCCACCTCTAACTTAATTATATAATGTTACTTCTTGTATGTACAGAAAATAATATTATAATTTAGTTATTAAATTTAAACTAATTTTATTTTTATAGCGTCAAGATATGGTGTATAATTAAAATATGAAAAAAAAGGGGGGAGGAAAAATGTACAAAAGGATTACTTCTTTACTTATCATTACGTGTTTAATTTTAACAGCATGCATTTCTGTGTCTGCATCAGGAAGGGCTGCATATCCGCGTAATGGTTTCCGCTTAGTACCTTTAAAGTCCGACCACACCGGTATTGCTGTTGACACTGAATTTTTACTTGAAACGGAAGAAGATTTTTCACTGGAAGAGGTAAAAAAGGCCTTTTCAATTGACGGGGAGCCGGACCCGGTTATTAAAGAACTGGACAAAAACTTTTTTAGCATTCAGTTGTCAAGACCCCTTATTGAAGACAGCATTTATACTTTTAGAATGAAGACGGAAACTGAGACAACCTGGGTTTTTCAAACTCAAACACAATTTAAAATTATAGGTGCATTTCCCGGGAATGAAACTGTGGGAGTTCCTGTAAATACGGCAATTGAAGTTGTATTTAGCCACGAAAACTTTAGCAGTATTGAGAACCACTTTGAAATTACACCAAGCGTTCCCGGAAGATTTCAAGTGTATAACGGCAAGACAGCTGTATTTATTCCAGACGACAATTTAGAATATGAGACAATTTACACAGTAAGAATTAAAAAAGGTATCAGAATTATCAATACGGACAGAATTATAGAGGATGATTATGTATTTTCATTTGAAACAATTGAAGAACCTAAGCCAACCCCTCCAAAAGGAGAACCGGTGATATCAATTAATTACAATAGACAAATTATTGATTTTTCCACTGAAAGTAAAATCCAACTCCCTTTATACTTCTATATTAGCAATACCGATTATACAAAGCTTCTGAACTTAAATACAAGTGTTTATGCATACAAAGATTTTGAATCTTTTTATGAAGCCGTTATGATGAGAAACAGACACCCGGACTGGGCACAAATAAACTACAGAAACAACCTTTTACCTGTTGACGGATTGAAAAAAATACTTGAATTTGATCAATTACTAAATGAAGACGGGAGAAGGTCCGGAAATGCAATCATTACAATTCCTGAGAACCTTCCATTGGGCTATTATATTGTAGACAGCTATTGTGAAGATAAAAGGGCACAAATATTTCTTCAAATAACAAATACAAGTGCTTACATAACCAAAGCCACATCGGATACTTTGGTATGGCTTAATGACATAAAAACAAAGAAACCTTTAAAAGGTGCTTTAATTGGTTTTTCAGATAATGATAACACATTTATAACAGATGATAACGGAATTTCGGTATTTAGTACTCAACTAATTGACCCTGTAAATAAAGAAGGGAAATATTCTGGTAACAATTATTTTTATGATGAATATTACAATGGAAATTATTATTGGCCGGATTCTGTTTATAATAAACAATTTCTCTTTATAACAACAGCAGACGGCAATAAATCCCTTTTAGAAACCAGTTCATACAGCCGTGGAAGCGGTGATTATTACTGGAGGTATTTCTTTACAGACAGGGAAATGTACAAGTCAAATGACACTGTAAATATATGGGGATTTATAAAGAACAGGTATGAAGATGAAGATATTGACTACATTACTTTGGAATTATACCAGGGCTATTATTACGACTATTATGATTACTACTATTATGACTACTATGGCTTGAGGGGAAATGAAAAACTCCCTGTTATTAAAAAGAATATAGGTGTAAAAGATAATTTCTTTGAAGATAAAATTGAGCTTCCTAATTTACCTACGGGCTATTATACAATAAGGCTTAAAAAAGGCAATTCAGTTATTGTAACAAAGATTATTGAAATTAAGGAATATATAAAGCCTTCTTATAAAATGGAAATTGATAAAGATAAATCTGCAGTTTTTGTGGGGGAAGAGGTAAATTTCCAACTTAATGCTAAATTTTTTGAAGGCACAGGTGTATCAAATTTAAATACAATTTATACAATATCAACCTCTGTACTGACAGGTGATACAATAGAGGGAACTGCAACAACGGATGCTTCCGGTAAATTAAATATAAAATATGTTCCTGAGGTAACTAGGAATATCCAAGGGGTTTACACAATTTCACTAAATGCCAGATCCCTTTTACCTGAAGCAGGGGATATCCGGGCTTCTAATTCAGTGAGGGTTTTTGTCAATGATATTGAAGTTAAAGGAAACGGAAAAATAGAGGATGAAAAAGGATATGTAGAGGCAGAAGTTTACAAAATTGTACTAGACCGCCTGAATGATGGAACAGCCAGCGGATATAATGACTATTTAGGTGATGCTGTAGAAGGCAAAAGCATAACAGGTAAAATTTATCTAAATACATGGGTTAAAGAAAAAAAAGGAACATACTATGACCCTATAAGCAAGGTTACTTATAATACATACACATCAAAACTTGAGACCAAGCCGATAAAGGATTTTTCAATGATTACAGGAAAAGACGGAAAAGCCAGGTATGTTTTTGATGCTCCTGAAATTAAAGATTCATACTATACAGCAGAAATATATTGCAAAGACAGCTCAGGAAGGAATATCTCCCATATGGTATACATAGGAAAAAGAATAAGCTATTCTCCCGGTGTAAACAACAGGTATACTTTAACATGCGATAAAGAAAAATACGGCATAGGTGAAGAGGTAAAGCTGGATTTTACATTTGCAAATGATAATCTTCCATTTAATAATTACATCTATATTCTGACTCAAAATGGATTTTTACATTATCATGTATCTGATTCTTTAACACATTCTTTTGAATTTTTAAATGAATATATTCCAAATGTTTATGCTACGGCAGTTGCCTTTACAGGCATTTCATATGTTACTGCAAGGAAAAATATTGTCTATGATATAAATGAGAAAGAAATTACCATTGAAGAAAAAACAGACAAAGATTCCTACAGACCCGGGGATACAGTAAATTTAAATGTATATGTAAAGGACAAGGACGGAAATCCTGTTAAATCAACTGTAAATATAAGCATTGTTGATGAAGCTTTCTTCGCATTAAAGAATCAACGGGTAAATGTACTCAGTGACTTGTTTATTCATGTAAATTCAGGAATATATTTTGACAAAAAATCCCACAATATAGAAGATGAAATGCGGGAAAGGGCTGCTGAACCGCCTGTTTGGGGCGCACCCCCTGAAGAAGCTGACGGCATAAATAAATCAGATTTAAGATCTGATTTTAGGGATACTGCAACCTTTTTAAGCATAGAAACGGGGGATGACGGAAAAGGCACAGCTTCTTTTAAACTTCCTGACAATATTACTTCATGGAGAATAACCATGTCTGCAATATCAAAAGAGCTTCATGCCGGAAGTGAAATAAAGAATGTGACAGTGACACTGCCATTTTTCGTAAACTATTCATTTAATACATCTTACCTTAAAGGCGACAAGCCTGTAATAGGTGTAAATGCATATGGAACAGGCATTACAGAAGATGATACCGTTTATTTTGAAGTATACGATGAAGAAAACCCTGACACTAAAGTTATTGTAAAAGGCAAAGCTTTTGAAAGAATAAACATACCTCTTTGGACCTTTGAAGAAGGGTATTATAATTTAATAATAAGGGCATATACTGAAAGCGGGCTTTCCGATGCTGTCATGCACCCTGTAAATGTATATGATTCCTATTACCAAATTGAAAGAGCTGAATTTATGGACGTTACACCTAATATGGAGATAAAAGGGGGAGAACAGGGTTTTACCAGCCTTGTATTCCAGGACAGAAGCAATGGGTTATATTATAAAGATTTAGTAAACTTATATTATGCCTTAGGAAACAGATTAGATCAAATTACTTCCAGATATTTAGCATCACAATTAATAGAAGAATATTTTGATGAAAACTGGTATCTGCCTAAAGTGATAAAACCCGATATTTCAGACTACCAGAAAACCGCAGGAGGATTGTCACTTTTCCCTTATTCAGATGCCGATTTTAATTTGACTGTTAAATTTGCTGTTTTTGCAAAAGACATGGCTAATACAGAAAAGTTAAAAGAGTACTTCAGAAGAAATGCTAATATTCATAGCAATAGGGTAAAGGCTTTATACGGGCTTTCTGTGTTAGGTGAACCTGTCCTTTTAGAACTTAATCAAATAGAAAACATTGATAATTTAAGCATAACAGATACTATATATTTAGCTTTAGCCTATTATAAACTAGGTGACATATCAAAAGCTTCTGAGATATACAATGAAAGGATTACCCCGTATATTGAAAAATTAACACCATACTACAGGATTAATGCAAAGACTTCTAAAGACGATATTATAGAGGCTACTGCCCTTTGTGCATATTTAGCGGCACTGCTTGAAAGACCTGAAGGGAACGGCTTGTATGAGTACTTTACAGTCTCCGCTTCCGGTGAAGTACTAATGAACATTGAAAAACTTCTGTTTATCTCTGAAGATATTAAAAACTTAAGCCCTGAAGATGTAGAGTTTACTTACAGCTACAACGGAGAAGAAAAAACTGTATATTTAGAAAAAGGAAAGAGTTTTTCCATAAAACTATTGCCAATACAGCTTAAAAATTTCAAAATAACCAGTGTAAAAGGGGATGTTTCTTTAGTATCGGTTTTTAAAGAAAATGTATTTGATATAAAAGAAAAAAGTGATGAAATTTCCATTAGCCGCTCATACCACCATTTAGACGGAACCCCTCTATATTCAAACACTTTGAAGCAGGGGGATATTATAAGAGTTACTCTTACTTGGAAAGTAAATGATACGGTATTTGACGGTGTTTATGCAATAACAGACTATCTTCCTTCAGGATTAAAACCTTATCATTCATGGCATGACACAGGAAGTCAAGAGATAACTTTCTATGTTTATAACAGCCAGCATTGGAAATCCAACACAACCATTAAATACCTTGCAAGGGTTGTAAGCCCTGGTGTATACACTGCCCAAGGTCCTGTAATTCAAAGCACAAGTTCCCGGGATATTATAAACTCAGGCAAAACACAAACAGTAACTATAGAGACTGACGAGTTAATTTCAACTCCTATTGACCCGCCGCCTGTTATACCTGAGCCTGAAAAAATCCTTTACGGGGATATAGACGGCGACGGGGAAATAAGCTCAATAGACTACTCAGTACTTATGAGATATCTTCTTGAAATTATTAAAGAACTTCCTGTACAAAAAGAAGCTGCTGATTTAAACGGGGACGGGATTATTGACTCTTTAGACTTAACCCTTTTAAGAAGGTATTTACTGGTCTATATAGACAAATTTCCGGTGGAAGAAAGATAAAAATAAATAAAAAGGCTCCGGGTAAGCTTTTTCCCGGAGCTTTTTTATTTAAGGGATGCTTGATTTTTTTCTTTTTAATATGTAATAATAGAAATGATAATATAATTTGGAGGAATAGTATGAGTTCAGAAGAGAAACTTGATTTAAAATCTGTATTGGAATTGGATTCTAATATGGATTTATACAAAGTGGTAGATTTTCTAAACAAAAATCTTAAAGACAAAAACCTTTTATTTGGTTTGACTATGAACAACAACAAAATGAGGATTTCTATTTATGAAACAGCATAATCAGATATAAAATCAGGCATAAGGGGATTTATGATGAAGAATAAAAATTCTGACTTAATAACCATGATTGAAAATAACATGAAAAATTTTAGCAAGGGACAAAAACTAATAGCCAATTTTATAATAAATCACTACGACAAAGCCAGCTTCATGACCGCTGCCAAACTTGGTGCAGAAGTAGGGGTCAGTGAATCCACTGTGGTGAGGTTTGCAAATGAAATTGGATTTGACGGTTACCCTGCTCTTCAAAAGGAGCTTAGTAAACTTGTTAAAAGTAAACTAACCTCCATTCAAAGGATGGAGATTTCTTCTGCACGGATTAAGGACAGCAATGTTTTAAAAAGTGTCCTTTTATCAGATATGGAGAAAATAAAAGCAACTTTGGAGGAAATTGATTTAGAAAGTTTTGATAATGTAGTGGAAAGCATTTTAAAAGCAAAGAAAATATACATACTAGGGGTGAGAAGCTCTGCACCACTGGCTAGTTTTTTAGGGTTTTACTTTAATCTTATATTCAACAATGTAAGGCTTGTACATACCACCAGTGTAAGTGAAACCTTTGAGCAGATAATTTATGCTTCTAAAGGGGATGTGGTAATCGGGATAAGCTTTCCCAGGTACTCAATGAGAACCATTAATGCAATGAAATTTGCAAAGAAAAAGGGTGCAACGGTTATAGCCATTACAGACAGCAATGATTCCCCTTTGACGGAAAACTCCCATCATACCCTTACTGCCAGAAGTGACATGGCCTCTTTTGTGGATTCCCTTGTTGCACCTCTTAGCGTTATAAATGCTTTAATTCTTGCAATTGCCATGAGGAAAAAAGAACATGTGTATAGTATATTTGAAAATTTGGAAAAAATATGGGATGAATATGGTGTTTATGAAAGCAAGGATAAAGGTCAAAGATATAAATAAAGCAAAAACATAAAATAATAAATTATAAAAATAATAAATTATAAATAAAAACAGGGGATTTAATATGAAAAAGAAAATTGTAGTTATAGGAGCCGGTCCGGCAGGGATAATGGCTGCCGGAAAAGCTGCTGAAAACGGCAACCAAGTTATACTTGTTGAAAAAAACAACAGAATAGGTAGGAAAATTTTAATATCAGGTAAAGGTAGGTGCAATATAACAAATAACACCGATATAGAGGGTCTTATTGAAAACACTCCTGGGAACGGGTGTTTTTTATATTCTGCCTTTTATACCTTTTCAAACACAGATTTAATAGATTTTTTCAATAAATACGGTCTGAAGACAAAAGTAGAAAGAGGCGGCAGAGTATTTCCTGTCTCTGATAATGCAAAGGATGTAGTTGATACTTTAAATGCTTTTTTAAAAAAGAAAAGAGTTGACTTATGGCTGAATTCCCCTGTAGAAAAGATATTAACTGAAGATAAAAAAGTAACCGGTATTATGCTAAAATCAGGCAAAATAATTTCTTGTGACATGGTTGTGCTGGCAACGGGAGGTGCCTCTTATCCCGGTACCGGTTCAACAGGGGATGGTTACAAAATGGCAAAGGAACTAGGACATACTATAGTTCCCTTAAAGCCTTCTTTAGTGCCTTTGATCACAAAAGAAGAGTGGGTTAAAGATTTGCAGGGACTCTCTTTAAAAAACGTTTCAATAACCTTAGTGGATAATAAAGGCAAAAAAATATACAGTGATTTTGGGGAAATGCTTTTTACGCATTTTGGTGTTTCAGGTCCTATAATACTAAGTGCAAGCCGGCATATATTAGATTATGATTATAAAGGGGTAAAGCTAATAATTGATTTAAAACCTGCCCTTGCAGAAGAAAAGTTAGATGAGAGAATTCAGAGGGATTTTTTAAAATTTTCCAGAAAACAGTTTAAAAATTCCTTAGATGAACTTCTTCCTCAAAAATTAATCCCTGTTATTGTGAGGCTTTCAAAAATAGATTCTGCAAAGACTGTAAACCAGATTACAAAAGAGGAGAGAAGGTTCCTCGTAAAGCTTTTAAAAAACCTTACATTGACAATTAACGGGGCAAGACCAATAGAGGAGGCCATAGTGACTTCCGGCGGGGTATCGGTGGATGAAATCAATCCCTCTACAATGGAATCTAAATTAATAAAGGGGCTTTTTTTTGCCGGGGAAGTTATAGATTTAGATGCTTATACAGGAGGGTTTAATTTAACCATTGCCTTTTCCACAGGATATTTGGCTGGCATGAATTGTAAGTAAAAAAGGAATGTGTATTTTTTAAAAAATATGTGCATATTATTCATATAGTAAATATTCCCTAAAAAACCTGTGGAGTGAATGATATGAAAATAATTATATTTAATGCAGGTAGAAAACAAAGAAAATACCGGAATAAAAAAATATTTTCAGTATATATTTTTGAAAAATTTTTATTTTTTACCTTTGTAATTGTGTTTTTAAGCCTGGTTATTGTTCAGGCTGCAATGATGAATCCAAAACTAAGGGCGGTTTTTGTAAGTGAAAACAGTTTAGAAGGAAATCTTCTAAAAGATGAGGAGTACCTTTATAAAAGAGGGGAAATTTTTATTTCGCTAAAAAGTGAGAATACAAATAAAAAGGTTAAAGTACTTTTAAATGGTGAAAAAGTTGCTTCATTTGTTTCAAATGTTGTAAAAATAAATGTTAAAGACGGGGATGTGGTGGAGATTGATTCTACCATGGCAGGGGATGCTGAAGTAGAAATAATTTCTGCCAGCAGCAATATTATAGACAGGTATAAAGGTACAAAAGTAAAACTTGATTCTGAAATAAAAAGGCTGGCTAAAATACAAATTGATTAATTTTTTATTGTTTTAATTTTGTTATTACAGTATAATATAATAGTAATTTAATAACTATGCATATTAACTTTTAAAAATTTGCGGGGATATTATGGACAAGAATACTTTAAAATCCAGAGCTTATGGCAGCAAGGAAATTGCTTCTGCAGCAATTAAAATTGCCCTTACATCGCAAAGAGAGGAAGAAAAAAGGTATCAGGCAGATTTTTTAAAACAGGGCATCAAAACCGTTGCCGTAGACTTTGGTGGTGAATTTATCACCTCAGTTATGAAAATAATTGAAAGAGCTGTTGTAGCTTCAAAGAGGGAAAACGTTATTTCGGATAACCATGTAGAAGAGGGTGCAGTGGCCGGAGCTACAAGAGAGGCTCTGTCTCAAATAATGCCTAAGGCATTAGGTTTAAATGTAGGAGGAAAAATAGGTATTGCCCGCTACAAAAATCACATTAGTGTGGCAATATTCTTTGGTATTGGTTTGCTTCATCTAAATGAAGTTTCTATTGGGTTAGGACACAGGGTTGTCTGATTTCCTTTTATGTAAAGGGGTAGTATGGCAGAATGGAGGAAATTAAATTATGGTAAGAGCTATAAGAGGGGCTACCACTGTATTAAATAACGAAAAAACAGAAATTTTAAATGAAACAAAAAAGCTCCTCAAAGAGATTATTGAAAAAAACAATCTTGAAAAAGATGATATTATAAGCATTATTTTTACCGCCACAAAAGACTTAAATGCAGTTTTCCCGGCTGTAGCAGCAAGGGAAATGGGTCTTAATGATGTGGCGCTTATGTGTATGAATGAAATTGATGTTCCGGACGGCCTTAAAAAATGCATAAGGGTAATGCTGCATATTAATACAAGTCTTGAGAAAGACCGGATTAAACATGTGTACCTTAACGGGGCAAAAGTTTTAAGGCCTGACTTAAGCTAAGAACTTATTTAAGCTAAAAATACTAAATAAACTACTTTGGGAGAGTAATATGGGTGACAGAAAAATTTCAATTGCCATTGACGGTCCTGCGGGTGCAGGAAAAAGTACAATAGCAAAAATTATATCAAAAAAACTGGGGATTTTATACCTGGATACCGGGGCTATGTATAGGGCAGTGGCACTAAAAGCAATCAATGAAAACATTGATACATTAGATAAAGAAAAGCTGTCTAAACTTGTAGAAAATATCGATATTGAAATTGTTTATGCCAATGATGAGCAAAAGATCTTCTTAGATGGTAAAGATGTCAGCTCTCTTATAAGAACACCTGAAGTTTCAATAGGTGCATCAAATGTTGCAACCATTCCTGATGTGAGAATAAAAATGGTTGAGCTCCAGAGAAAAATTGCCTCAGAAAACAGTGTAGTAATGGATGGAAGGGATATAGGTTCTTATGTGCTGCCTGATGCAGAAGTTAAAATCTTCTTAAATGCAGACGTAAGAGAGAGAGCCAAAAGAAGATATTTAGAAGAGAAGGCTAAAAATACCAAAGATATAACATTTGAAGAGGTTTTAAAAGATATTGAATACAGGGACAAAAATGACAGCAGCAGAAGCTTTGCACCCCTTACCAAAGCTCTGGATGCCATAGAGGTAGATACCACAAATATGTCTGTTGATGAGGTTGTAAATACAATTTTAGGGCATGTGAAAAATTATGGGTAAAGAGATACTAAGGTTTATAATAGCAGTATTCTTCTCCGTTTTTTACAGAGTACAAATTATAGGCATAGAAAATATACCCAAAGAAGGTGCCGCTATTTTGTGCAGCAACCATATAAGCGAATTAGACATGTTTTTCATTGGGTACAGGATAAAACGCCTGGTCAGGTATATGGCAAAGGAAGAGCTTTTTAAAAATCCTCTTTTAAGATTTTTTATTACAAGATTAGGAGCCTTTCCTGTAAAAAGAGGGAAAGGGGATGTGGGAGCTATCAAAACCTCACTAAGGCTTTTATCCGAAGGACATATTGTTGGTATTTTCCCTGAAGGCACAAGGAAGAAAACTGCCGATAAAAAAAATAAAAAGATAAAAGTAAAAGCAGGAGCTGCACTTTTAGCTCAAAAATCCCAGGCACCCATACTGCCTGTTTTGATAGATGCAAGCTACAAACCATTTAGCAAAGTCAGAATAATTTTCGGAAAACCTTTTACTCTTGATTTAGATAAAAATAAGAAATATACTAATAGTGAGTTATTATTGGAAACTGAAAAAATCATGAAAAGAATTTACTCTCTTATGGAGGAATAGAATTGGAAATAATTGTAGCAAAGTCAGCGGGCTTCTGTTTTGGAGTGGACAATGCTGTAAAAAAAGTTTATCAACTGTTAGATACAAATAACGAGCGGATATTTACATTTGGTCCTGTCATTCACAACGACCAGGTGGTAAACTACCTGAAACGAAAAGGTGTAAAAATAGTAAATGATATAGATGAAGTTAATGAAAAAGGTCATATTGTTATAAGAGCACATGGTGTTACACCAGTTATATATAAAAAGATTAAAGATAAGGGGTTGATTTTGGAAGATGCAACATGTCCATATGTGAAAAAAATACACAATCTTGTAGAACAAAAAAGCAGTGAAGGCTACAGGATAATTATAGTGGGTGACAAAAATCATCCTGAAGTAATAGGAATTAATGGCTGGTGTAACGATAATGCCTATATAGTAAACAGTGCTGATGATGTAGAAAAACTAAAAAAAAGTGATGAAAAAATTTGTGTTGTTGCACAAACCACCATCACAAAGGAAAAATGGCACGAAGTAAATGAAGCATTAAAAGAAAAATTTGAAAATATCTTAAAATTTGATACAATATGTAGTGCCACTACAAAAAGGCAGAGTGAAGTAGAGGAAATATCAAAAGTTGTAGATTTAATGATAATAATAGGGGATAAGAAGAGTTCAAACACTCAAAAACTTTGCGATATTTCCCGAAAACACTGTCCTTTGACTTTTAAAGTAGAGACATCTTTGGATTTGCCACAAATTGATGTTGAAAAAATAAAAAAAATAGGAATTTCTGCCGGGGCTTCGACACCGGACTGGGTAATTGAGGAGGTTATTAGAAAAATGAGTGAATTAAACAATCAAGAAGTAACTAAAAATGAAGTAAATCAAGAAGATTTTAATTTTGCTGATGCTTTAGAAGAATCCTTTGTGAGAATCCGGCCAGGGGAGATTATAAAAGGAAAGGTAATTGGTTTTAACGCCAATGAGGTTTATGTAGACCTAGGCTACAAAGCTGATGGCATAATACCTCTTGAAGAGTACACCGATATACCTGACTTCCAGATTGAAAAGGAAGTAAAGGTGGGGGATGAAATTGAAGTTTTTGTACAGCAAATCAATGACGGAGAAGGAAATGTAAGACTTTCTAAGAAACAGGTTGATATAAACAAAGCCTGGGAAGATGTAGAAAAAGCTTATAATGATAAAACTCCTTTAAAAGCCGTTGTAGTTGAAGTTGTAAATGGCGGGGTAGTAGCAAGCTACAGGGGAGTTAGAATTTTTGTACCTGGCTCTCAGTTAAGCGACAGATATGTAAAGGATTTAAAAGACTTCTTAAAGAGAACTATAGAAGTAAGACTAATTGATTTCAATCAAAAAAGGCGCAAACTTGTGGGATCTGCAAGGGTAATTCTTGAAGAGAGAAAGGAAAAAGCTTCAAAAGAAATTTGGGAAACCATAGAAGTTGGCAAAACTTACAACGGGGTTGTAAAAAGCCTTACCGATTTTGGTGCATTTGTTGATATTGGCGGTGTAGATGGTCTTATCCACGTTTCTGAGCTATCCTGGTCCAGGGTTAATCACCCTTCTGAAGTTCTAAAGGTTGGGGATACTGTAGAAGTACATGTATTGGAATTTGACAAAGATAAGAAAAAAATCTCCTTAGGCTACAGAAAAGAAGAGGATAACCCATGGGTTAAAGTGGGACAGATGTACAAAGAAGGGGTTATTGTTACTGTAAAAGTTTTAAGAATGACACCTTTTGGAGCATTTGTTGAGGTAATAGAAGGGGTGGACGGTCTTGTTCACATTTCACAAATATCAAATAAAAGAATTGCAAAAGTTGAAGATGTTTTAGAAGTTGGAATGAAGGTTGATGCTAAAATAATTGAAATGGACCTTGAAAACAAAAAAATCAACCTCAGCATTAAAGAAGTAAAACCAATAGACCCGCCGGATAATAATGCAAAAGAGACAGGAGAAAACAAAGAAGAGCCTGAAATAACAGAACACAAAGAAGAGATGGAAGTTACACTTGCGGATGTTATAAAAACTTCAGAAGAGGTTAAATCCTAAAACTTAGTTGATTAAAATATAAAATATAAAAAACATTGGGAGAATAAAATATTCCCAATGTTTTTTTATTTAGCACCTTTTTAAAACAAAGAATTTTGAAAATTTAATGAGTATAATTGAGGATATGCAACATAAATTAATACAAATAATAAATATATATAATTATGCTAAAAAACTATTGACTTTTAAGTGAAAAGTGCTAAAATAGTTTTTGTTGAAATTCGTTTGTAAATTTCAAAAAAAAGAAAGGTTGGGATATTATTTATTAAAGGAGGAAACTAATATGAATGCATTAGGACGTCATATTCTAGCAGAAATTTACGGTTGCAGCGCCGATATGCTCAACAATGCGGATATTATTGAAAAATGTATGGTAGAAGCTGCGTTGAGAGCTGGAGCTGAGGTAAGAGAGGTGGCATTTCACAAATTTAGCCCACAGGGAGTTAGTGGTGTGGTAGTTATTTCAGAATCTCATTTAACCATTCACACGTGGCCGGAACTAGGTTACGCCGCCGTGGATGTTTTTACATGTGGCGATACCGTTAATCCGTGGGATGCCTGTAATTATTTAGGTGAAATGCTGAAGGCCAAGGACATGACGGCAACCGAGGTGAAAAGAGGCATTTTCAATGAACCGGTTAAAGTGGCAAATTATTAATATTTATATAGATTCTTTAGGAATGTATTAAAAGAGCCTAAGCCATTGCCAGTTTGGTTTAGGCTCTTTTAAAATCAAGCTTTTATTCTTTATTTTTTAAAGATATTATGCTAAAATATACTTGGATATATTTATTATTTCTATTATTTTTTCATTAAATTCCTTTTATACATTGTAATAGTTGATTTATAATTTATCAAAAATCACCAACAATAGTTATAATAATAGAAGGAGCAGATATGGAAAGAACTTTGGTTATTTTAAAACCCGATTCAGTAAAAAGAAAATTAATTGGCGAAATTATTTCAAGATTTGAAAAAAAAAATTTCACAATAACCCACATGAAAATGATGACTATAGATGAAGAAACTGCAAGTTTACATTATTCTCACGTAAAAGGTGAACCTTTTTTTAACGACCTTATAAAATATATGACTTCTGGTCCTGTTGTAGCCATTATTCTTTCAGGAAACAAAGTTATATCAACTGTCCGGAATATGATTGGAAAGACAAGTTCTTTTGATTCTTTACCTGGTACCATAAGAGGGGATTATGGTTCTCATGATTTTGAAAACTTGATACATGCATCTGATTCTGTTGAAAGCGCAGAACAAGAAATAAAAAGATTCTTTCCTGAGCTTACATATTAATTTTTAGATGATATGAATTTTTTTAAGGAGAAGTACAATGTCTATGAATTATGAAGGATTTAAAAAAGAGATTTTTAAATTAACAGGAATTGATCTTAATTCTTACAAGGAAAGACAGATGAAAAGAAGACTTAATTCACTTATAAGCAAAAGGGGGTTTGAAGGATACCAGCAGTATGTTGAGGCGTTAAAAAAAGATTTTAGGCTGTATGAGGAGTTTATGTCCTATATCACCATAAATGTATCTGAATTTTACAGAAATCCTGACCAGTGGGTTAAACTAAAAGAAATTATTCTTCCAATGATCATAAAGGAAAACAAAAGATTAAAGGTATGGAGTGCAGCATGTTCCAGCGGGGAAGAACCCTATACCATTGCAATGATATTAAATGAATTTTTTCCTTTAGAAGAGATAAAAATTTTTGCAACTGACTTGGACAAGGAGATATTGGAAAAAGCCAAAAAAGGAGTTTACAACGAAAAAAGTGTAGCAAATCTCCCAAAAGCTTATTTGCAAAAATACTTTATACGGGATGGCAACACCTACCATATAAAAGACCAGTTAAAAAAATGCATTGAGTTTAAACAGCATAATTTATTGTCTGACGAATACCCGTCCAACTGTGATTTAATTGTATGCAGGAATGTTTTGATTTATTTTACAGAAGAGGCTAAAATAGAAATATATAAAAAATTTAACAGGGCTTTAGCTCCATCAGGAGTGCTTTTTGTAGGAAGTACAGAGCAGATACTTCTTTATACCAATTATAATTTTAGACCTGTACAAACATTTTTTTACCAAAAAGAAAGAGATCTCTAAACTATATAAAAAAGAATATATAGACTTTTTCCGGTAATAATAATTATTGGAGGTGGTCTTTTTGGTTGTTGCTATCCAAAGGGGACTTGAAGATATAAAAAACCAACTTGAACAAAGAGGTTTTGATGTTGTCTGTATTGAAAATTATAATTATCCTGTTGATGCCATTATATATAAAGGGAACTCATTTAATATTTCATGTGTATCCAGAAATAACATGCCTGAATTTACTATGGGGAAAAGAGCCCAATACGGTGTTTTTATGATTAATTCCCAGGGAAAAACAATTGATGAAATTGAAGAAATGTTAAAGAACAGATGTTATACTCCTTTATTTTAATTTTTTTTAAAATTTTAATTCCATTATAAAGCACAAAAACCAATATAATATATAATGTATATTTAAGTTTCAAAACAGTATGACAATAATTTCACAAAGTACGGAAAAAATATTGACAATCATATCCTGTAGTGCTAATCTAGTTAATGTAAATATTCAATAAAGTAGTTTTAACTATTTGTTTTGGGGAATAAATAAATAAGAAATCAGTTTAAAATATAAGGGGTAATAATTATGGACAGAAAAACAATATATTTTGATCATGCAGCGACAACACCTGTAAGCTCTGAAGTTTTAGAAAAGATGTTGCCGTACTTAAAGGGTAATTTTGGTAACCCTTCATCGATATATTTTCTTGGAAGAGAAAGCAAAAAGGCCATAGAAGAAGCCCGTGAAAAAGTGGCTAATGCTATTGGAGCCAATCCAAGGGAAATATTTTTTACAGGCTCAGGAACTGAAGCAGATAACTGGGCTATAAAGGGAGTTGCCTACTCTAACAGGAACAAGGGCAACCATATAATTACCACAAGTATAGAGCATCACGCTGTTCTTCATGCATGCCGCTATTTAGAAAGTGACGGTTTTGAAGTAACATACCTTCCGGTTGATGAAAACGGGCTTGTTTCGCCGGAGGATGTGCTAAAAGAAATTAAGCCCGGTACAATACTTATTTCAGTTATGTTTGCCAATAATGAAATAGGTACAATCCAGCCTATAAAGGAAATAGGCAAAATTGCAAAAGATAGGGGTATAATTTTTCACACAGATGCTGTACAGGCAGTGGGAAGTGTACCTATAGATGTTAATGATTTAAATGTTGATCTACTATCCATGTCAGCCCACAAGCTTTACGGTCCTAAGGGAGTTGGGGCCCTTTATATCAGAAAAGGTGTGAAAATATCATCTTTTATCCATGGGGGAGCCCAGGAAAGAGGCAGAAGGGCAAGCACGGAAAACGTTGCCGGAATAGTGGGACTTGGAGAAGCCATTAAAATTGCAACAGAAAACATGGAAGAAAACAATAAAAAACTAATGAGTTTAAGGGACAGGACCATAGAAGAAGTGCTGGAAAAAATCCCTTATACAAGACTTAACGGGGACAGGTACAAAAGGCTTCCGGGAAATGTGAATTTTTCATTTGAATTTATTGAGGGAGAATCTCTCCTTCTGATGCTTGACATGAAAGGCATTGCAGCATCAAGCGGATCTGCCTGCACATCAGGTTCTTTAGATCCTTCCCATGTGCTTCTTGCAATTGGTCTTCCTCACGAGATAGCTCATGGCTCACTTAGAATTACTTTTGGAAAAGACAACACCCATGAGGATATAGATGCGCTTATGGATGTATTGCCTGAAATTGTTGGGAGACTTAGAGAAATGTCCCCATTATATGAAAAAGTGAAAAGAGGGAATCAATATGTATAGTGAGAAAGTTATGGATCATTTCATGAATCCGAGAAATGTAGGAGAAATAGAAAATGCAGATGGCATTGGGGAAGTTGGAAATGCCAAATGCGGGGATATAATGAAAATGTATCTTAAAATTGAAAACGATGTAATAGTTGATGCTAAGTTTAAAACATTTGGTTGTGGAGCCGCTGTTGCTACCAGCAGTATTTCCACAGAGCTTATAATAGGCAAGACTGTAGACGAAGCCCTGAAAATAACCAATAAAGCAGTAGCAGAGGCTTTAGACGGTCTTCCTCCTGCTAAAATGCATTGTTCCAATTTGGCGGAAGAAGCTATAAGGGCTGCTATACAGGACTACAGAAGCAAAAACGGCATGTCTCAAAAAGAATCTTCTGAGAAAGAAGATTATATTACATGCTGCAAAAGATGTGAAGATATAAATCACGACATAGACTGACGAAGGGTGAATTATAAAAAATGCCGAAAAAGAAAGTCATGATAGGTATGAGCGGTGGTGTCGATAGTTCGGTGGCCGCCGCTGTGCTTTTAGAAAAAGGTTATGAAGTTATAGGGGTTACCATGAAAATATGGCCTGAAACAGGTGAAGAAACAAGGGTGGTTGAAGGAGGGTGCTGTTCTCTTTCAGCTGTGGACGATGCCAGAAGTGTTGCGTATAAACTGGGAATCCCCTATTATGTTATGAATTTTCAGGATGTCTTTAATGACAGGGTGATTGATTATTTTAAAAATGAGTATTTAAATGGAAGAACACCTAATCCCTGTATTGCCTGCAACAGGTATGTTAAATTCGAAGCCATGCTTAATAAGGCGGTGTCCATGGGGATAGACTATGTGGCTACAGGGCATTATGCAATTATTGAATACGACGAAAATTTAAAAAGATATTTACTTAAAAAATCAGCAACTGAAAAAAAAGACCAGACATATGTATTGTATAATTTAACTCAGGAGCAGCTTTCTAAAATATTAATGCCTATAGGAAGCTATACAAAGGATGAAGTAAGGGAAATTGCAAAAAAAATAGATCTTAATGTGGCATCAAAGCCTGACAGTCAGGAAATTTGCTTTGTACAGGACAATGATTATGCAAAATTTATACGGGAAAATACAAATGAAGAAATTAAGCCCGGATACTTTGTTGACACAAAAGGAAATATATTAGGAAAGCACAAAGGGATAATCCACTACACCGTAGGTCAGAGAAAAGGTCTTGGGATAGCTTTGGGAAAACCTATGTATGTGGTGGGAATAGACACTGAAAACAACAATGTAATACTTGGTAAAAGCTATGAAACCTTATCTAAATCCCTTATTGCAGATGATATAAACTATATAATGATTGATAAATTAGAAAAGCCCATGGATGTTAAAGCAAAAATCCGCTATTCTGCAAAGGAAGCAGATGCAACCATTTATCCTTTAGAGGACGGTAAAGTAGAAGTTGTGTTTAAAGAACCCCAGCGGGCCGTAACCCCGGGACAGTCAGTTGTGTTTTACAGCGGCGATATAGTTGTAGGCGGGGGAACGATAACATAAAACAATTTTTTTATTGTAAATGTTCTTAATTTGTGTTAAAATACTAAAAAGCATGCAAAACTTAAGCATGTTAAAATTTAAAACTGCAAAAGACGTTGAAGGAGACTTAAGTAGCTTTCTATGGTTACATCCCAGAGAATAGCCCGTTTTGGTGGGAGGGCTTATGAACATGGAAGGACGAATTACACTCCGGAGTCTCACACTGAAACCATGGATTATTCTCCATTCAGTAGGTGTACGACGGTTGCCGGCCGTTATACCGGCTATGTAAAATGAGGCATATCTATATATAAAGGTATGTTTATAATGTATGTTTATATAGATATGTGAATTAAGGTGGTACCACGGGAACTTTCCCGTCCTTAAAACAGGACGTGAAAGTTTTTTTATTGTAGGTTTAAATATAAAAATATATGAACATAATGTTTAAAACATAATTATGAACTTAAATATTTAAAGCATAAATTAGGAGGAATTTGTTATGAGTGTATTTCAAACTTTAAAGGAAAGAGGGTTTATTGCCCAGCTTACCCACGAAGAAACTATAAAAAAAATATTGGAAAACGAAAAAATTACTTTTTATATCGGATTTGACCCCACTGCAGACAGCCTGCATGTAGGGCACTTTCTTCAAATGCTTGCAATGTCCCATATGCAAAAAGCCGGTCACAGACCCATTGCCATTATAGGCGGGGGAACCACCATGGTAGGAGACCCTACGGGAAAAACAGATATGAGAAGAATGATGACCAGGGAAGAGATACAAAAAAATGCTGAAAACTTTAAAAAGCAGCTTTCAAGATTCATTGATTTTTCTGACGGCAAAGCACTGATGCTTGACAATGCAGACTGGATTTTGGAATTAAAATATGTTGATTTTTTAAGGGAAATCGGTGTGCATTTTTCAGTTAACAGAATGCTTACCGCAGAGTGTTTTAAAACAAGGCTGGAAAGAGGGCTTTCATTTATTGAGTTTAACTATATGCTTATGCAAAGCTATGATTTTTTAAAGCTTTTCCAGGAATATAACTGCGTTATGCAATTAGGCGGGGATGACCAGTGGTCAAATATATTAGGGGGAATTGACCTTATAAGAAGGGTTGAAGGAAAAGAAGCATATGGCATGACATTTACCCTTCTTACAAACAGTGAAGGGGTTAAAATGGGCAAAACTGAAAAGGGTGCCGTTTGGCTGGATCCTGACAAAACTCCTCCATATGATTTTTACCAGTACTGGAGAAACATAGACGACAAAGACGTCATTAAATGCATGAAGCTTCTAACATTTTTGCCTATGGAAGAAATAGAAAAATACTCTAAATTAGAGGGGCAGGAAATAAATGAGGCAAAGAAAGTGCTGGCATACGAGGTTACAAAGCTAATTCACGGGGAAGAAGAAGCATTAAAAGCTCAAAATGCAGCCGAAGCCCTTTTTGGAAAAGGTGTAAGTGCTGCTGATATGCCTACAACTGAAATTACACCTGATGAGATAAAGAATGGAATAAACATAATTGATTTACTTGTAAAAACCAAGCTTGTTCCTTCAAAAGGAGAGGGAAGGCGCCTTATACAGCAGGGCGGGATATATGTAGAAAATGAAAGAATTAAAGAATTTGATTTTACAGTTAAAGCAGATGATTTTAAAGATAATGAGCTTATAATTAGAAAAGGAAAAAAAGTATATCATAAAGTTAAGCTGGTTTAAGTTTTCTGCTTTGTAATTTAATACAAAAAAGCTCCATTACCCATATTTAAGTTTATAATTTTATAAGTAATGGAGCTTTTTATAATGCTTTATTTTAAATAGAACTTTTTCTTTAAATAAAACTTTTTAGTAAAACCTTTCTTATTTTACAGGCAAAAAAACCGGTTTTCTGTTTTCAAAATAAGAAACATATTTAAACCCTGCCTTTTCAATGAGTTCATTTATATATGAAAATTTATAAGCTATATAATCCGGTGTGTGGGCATCAGAGCTTGTACATATTATTTCCCCGCCTAATTTCCTGTAGCGTTTAATAATATCAAAATCAGGCATAGGAGACCCTAAGTTGTACCTATATCCTGACGTGTTTACCTCCAGACCTTTCCCTGAAGATATTAATTTATTTAATATGGCATCAATATGGTCAGGAAAATCTTCATATCTTAATGTATTGACATCATAACATCCATACCTCCTTATGAGGTCTATATGCCCTAATATGTCAAAGTTTTTAAAGCTTGATATACTTTCTAATACAGCCTCAAGGTACCTTTCATATGCTTCTCTTCTAGTTTTACCTTTACAAAAATCCCCGTTATGAAGGTCTAATTTGTCCACCACATGGGTTGAAACTATTACAATATCAAAATCATACTTTTCAACAACCTCTAAAGAATCATCTAAAACATGTGGCTGTATTCCCACTTCAATACCTTTTAATACTATTAGCTTTTTATTATATTCCTCTTTAATTTTGTCCATAAATTCAGAATACTCATCAAAATCAATCATAAAAACATCGTCATAATCAGGGTAATCATAATCTAAATGGTCTGTAAATGCTATTCCCTTTAAGCCTATATCCTGTGCTTTTTCTAAAGCTGAATGGCAGTCCATCTCACTGTCCCCTGAGAAGTTGCTGTGAACGTGGCAATCAAACATTTTTGTCCTCCTAAAATTTTTTCTTAAAGTAAAATAATAGTTGTTAAAATTAAATGTGGAACACCAAAAATTGATGTCCCATAAGCATAAATTATCCTGAATAATGTTTGTTAACCAAAAAAACAGACAGTAGGTAATTATATGCTTAATAATAGTTTAAATCTAAAACAGATAGATTTCAAGACATCAGAGATAATTATTTAATTTCCTGTGCAAACTTTGGTGTTTTAAAAAGTGTTTGGGTTTCCACTGACAAATTTTTTTAAAAGATTTGAATATATCTTATTTATGAAGTATAATTATACTTAGGTCAACTAACCACCATATGTTTAAAATTTGTTCTGAATATTTCAAAATATTATAGAAAAACAATTTTTTTTTGCTATAATAAGTGTTAGGTGTTTTTACATTCTAGAAAAGAAAGGGAAAATGTTGTGGGTAAAAGAGAAACACAGTTTTTCAGTCTGGGAGATTTATTTTTAGGAAATACCAAAACAAAGAAGAAATTTTTAGATGCAAATGCTGCATCGGCAGATTTATATTATTTTGACGATATTAATTCCAAGCCATGGAGCCATAAATTAAAAACCATGGTAAATAAACTATTTCTAATTACCACAATAGTTTACCTGATAATTGTGCTTATTCAGGCTTCCGGACGTTTAAGTGTGGAGTACAGGGGGCTTTTGGCAATATTAGAAGTAGGACTTTCCATTTTCATTTCATACCGATTTGCTTATTTAGGAATGTCCATATCTGTTGTTACAAATACCATAGCATCTGTACATTTTTTCAGGTCTTCCATGCTTTTGTCGGGATATATTTTTAAAAACGCTCACCAAATTCCGGACAATATGATGTACGGAGCATCATTTGCACCGCCGCTCTTGATAAATTTAGCATTTATGAGAATATCCCTGGTTGTAGTATCTGTTTTAGTTGCATACATATCTACTCAAAACAGCAAACAAATTCACAAACTAGAAAGAATAGCTTTTATTGACGGTTTAACAGGTCTTTATAATCACAGGTATTTCCATACACTAATTGAGGAAAAAATTGAAGTTGCAGATAGCAGAAACAGTTCATTAGGAATGATAATGATTGACATTGACAATTTTAAAAACTTCAATAAATACCCACGGGCGCAATGAAGGGGACAGACTTTTGGTCAAAACTGCACAAGTATTATTTAACGAATCAAAAAAAAGTGATGTTGTTTCCAGGTACGGTGGGGATGATTTTGCAGTTCTTATTTCTGAAACCAATAAAAATGATATTTTATGGGTTATTGAACGTATAAAAAAATCCTACAAAGAAATGACAGAAATGCAGAGATTCCCTGAAGATACCACCATTTCTATTGGATATTCAATATACCCTGATTTTGCAAACAACAAAGAAGACCTAATAACCCAGGCCAACAGTGCCCTTTATCAGGCAAAAAACAAAGGAAAAAACAATGTACAATTATACCGGAATATTTTTAAAGAAATAAGGGCTTTCTTTAATTCAGATGAGAATCAGCTGTTTGGAGGTATTATGGTTCTTTTAAGCACGGTTTATGCTAAAGACAGGTACACATTTAATCATTCTGAAAGGGTAATGGAATATAGTGTAAAAACAGGAGAAGCCCTTGGTTTTGATGAAAACAGGCTGCGTGAATTAAAAATAGCTGCTTTGCTCCACGATATAGGGAAAGTGGAAGTTCCTGAGGAAATACTAAATAAGTCTGAACCACTGACCGGTTCAGAACGTAGTCTTTTACGACAACATCCAAATTACAGCATTAATATTTTAGAACCTTTAGCAGATAAGAAATCTTTGATTGACACCATTAAATACCACCACGAAAGGTATGACGGCAAAGGATATCCACATGGAATTAAGGGGGATGAAATTCCCCTTGAAGCAAGAATTCTTTGTGTTGCTGATGCATACGATGCTATGTTATCAAACAGACCGTACAGAAAAGGAATGAAAAAGGAAGAGGCAATTGAAGAGTTATTGGCAAAATCTGGCACCCAATTTGATCCTCTTATAGTGGATACATTTATAAATATTTTATTGAATGAAAAAAATTAGCCTTCTAAAAATAATTGCATATGTTATTAAAATCATGTAAAATGTAAATAAGTTGTCTTTTCAATTCTTACACTATATTTTTCTTTTATTAAACGGGGAGCATTAAAATAACGTTGAAGCAAGTATACAGGGGAAGTATTTGCTGCTTAAGGAGGATTTTTATATGCGTAAAAGGCTTACCAGGATAAGCATGGATTATAAAATTCTTGTACTAGACGACGAAGAAGGCATAATTAATACAATAAAAATAATGCTCAACCGGAATGGATATTATTGCAAAGGTATTACAGACCCAATTGAAGCTATTGATGTGCTTAAAAATGAAAACTTTGATATGCTTATACTGGATTATATTATGACTCCCATAAATGGCGATGAGGTTGTATCAAGGTTAAGACAGTTTAACAAAGATATTTATATATTAATGCTTACAGGTCACAAAGATCTGACTCCTCCTCTTGACACAATAAAGGTTCTTGATATTCAGGGGTACTGCGAAAAAAGTGACCGTTTTGACCAGCTATTGCTTTTGATTGAGTCTGGAATAAAATCAATATCACAAATGAGAACAATAAAGCAGTTTAAAGACGGTTTGAATAAAATACTCCAAACTGTGCCCAAGATATACCAACTGCAGCCTATTACCACTATTATGGAAGAAATTTTAAAGGGTCTCATGCCTTTAGTAAACAGCGAAAGTGCTTTTATTTTAATTGATGATTTTAATAATAATACCAATGAAAAGAAAGTAATATTTAAAGGTGTGGGTACATATGACATTCCTACTGAGGATTTAATTGAAAAATTAAGTCCGTATTTAATGGAGCAAATAGGCAAGAGTAGGGAAATGAATGAGGTTTTATCATTAGAATCCGGTATGATTTACCCTTTGCACAATGAATACAATACTTCCATGGGTGTTATTTACATTGAAAGCAAGGATTTTAAAGAGGGAAAGGCATTAATTGAAATATATGCAAGACAGGCTGCATCCTCTATAAACAATGCCCATTTACATTCTCTTATAAACATGAAAAAAGAGGAGTTAGACTGGACATATAAGGAATTAAAAAAGAGGTATTTAGATACAATTGAGGCTTTAAGGCTTACCGTTGATGCAAAAGATATCTATACAAGAGGTCATTCTGACAGGGTTGCATACTATGCCATGAAACTAGGAAGGGCTTTTAATCTTCCGGAAGATCAGATTGAGCTTTTAAGACTTGCAGGAATATTCCACGATATAGGAAAAATTGGTACTGCAGATGATATCTTATTTAAGACAGACAAATTAGAATATGATGAATACGAAGAGATAAAAAAACACCCTCTAAAAGGTGCTTATATATTGTCTGCAATATCAATGTTCCAGGATGTTGTACCATTAGTAAAATACCATCATGAAAGAATTGACGGGAAAGGGTACCCTGAAGGCTTAAAAGGCGATGAAATTCCTTTTTTAGCAAGAATACTAAGTGTGGCAGATGCCTTTGACGCGATGACAACTGATAGGAAATACAGGTCTAAGCTTAATATTGAAGACGCTATTTTGCAATTTAAAATGAACGCAGGTACCCAGTTTGATGCGGAAGTTGTTGATATGCTTATAAAAATTTTAGATGATTTTGAGACAATGAAGAAAGAATTGGATGAAACCTTTAAAACATAAGAAACACGTCTTATGCAGGTAATGGAGTGGTTCTTCAAAAATACACAGGTTCCCGGGGAAAGGCAGGAGCAAGCGATGCAAGTGCTGAATTTACAGGAAAGGTTAGAAAACTTTTTAATGATAACGGGATTATATGGCAGAGTGCAGAATTAGGCAAGGTTGACCAGGGCGGAGGAGGCACAATTGCTCAATACATAGCCAATATGAATATGGATGTCATTGATTCCAGAGTGGCAGTACTTTCTATGCATGCACCTTTTGAAGTAACCAGGTAAAGCGGATATTTACATGACCTATAAGGCATATAAATTGTTTTTGGAAAAATGTAGAAAATTTTTAAAATATTAAAATTATAAATACAAATAAAAATCCGGTAGAAGACAAAATTTATATTCTACCGGATTTTTGCTATATTTTTATCCTCCGGAACTTTCAATTTAGTTATTCATTTATTCCATTAAATATTCATTAAACTTAATTACTAATTAGAACTTAATTCACGCTTATATTTTTAATTCACGCCTTTATTTAAACTTAATTCCCGGTCAGAATCTTCAGAATCTTCTGTGGGCTCAACAGACTCAACAGGTTCTTTTATCTCAACTGTTTCTACAACAAAATAGTCATCAATAAGCTTCATGGTTTCTATTTTATCTATAATATAATAGGACAATTCCTGCTGAACAGGCCTTCCCGGCAGCGTGAAAAAATTTATATTTTCAGCATTTATCTTGTCTAAATTCATGCTCAATTTTAAAACTTCACTTACACTAAGGTTTGTTTCAAGCCTGTTAAAAACAACATCTAATATTTCATTTATTCTTGTTATATAGTAAAGGTTTGCCTTTTGCTTTATAAGTTCTTTTACAAAGTTTTGCTGGGCTTTTATTCTTTTTAAATCACTTCCGTCATAGTATTCATTAGCCCTTCCGTCACTATACTGCCTGAACCTCATAAATTCTTCTGCTTTTTTACCGTCAAAATGCTGTTTTCCTGCCTGTATATTTATAGTGAGGTTTTGTAAAGGATCCCTGTAGTACATATCCACCGGGACATCGTAAACCACCCCTCCTAATATGTCAATAATCTCCCTAAAGGCAGGAAGTCCTACATGAACATAGTATTCAATATCCGTCTGGAGAATTTCGCTCAATCTCTGCACTGCAAATTCTCCGCCGCCGTTTTGATACAGTTCATTTATTTTTGCATTCCTGTTGTTTAGTCTTATTTGTGTATCTCTGGGGATGGAAAGCACATTAATCTGAGCGGTTTTAGGATTATAGTTTATCACCATCATGGTGTCGGTAAGATTGGCTGCCTGATCCCCACCGCAGATAAAAACATTAACGCTCTTCATCCGGGTTACTTTAAAAGGATCAAGCAAATCACCTATTAAACTGCCGCTTTTTTCTGAATTATTTAAATTTTCCTGATTACCGTAAACATCTGTTACATTAATGTAAACAAGCATTAAAACCCCTAAGGTAAACATAAAAACCGATAATACAGAGCACACTATAAAGTAAAATTTCCTGAAATTCATAACCCATCTCCATAAATATTATTTTTGTAATAAGTTTATATAAAGGCTCATCTATATTGAAAACGTACTTATTTTTATAATATAGATGATTTTCTTCATAAAAATAATATAACTCATTTTTTTTATAAATGCAAAGAAAAACAGCAAATTTTTATATATTTTTAAGATTCCTCATTTTCAGGGGTTATTTCTGATAAAGGGTTGCTTTCAAGTGCAGTTTTAAGCCTCTCACTGTTAACATGGGTGTATATTTCTGTTGTGGCAACGCTTTCATGTCCTAATATCTCCTGTAATACCCTTACATCCACATTTCCATGCCTGTACATAAGAGTGGCGGCAGTGTGGCGCAGTTTATGGACTGAATACCTTTCGGTATCAAGACCTGCAGCTTTTAAATATTTTTTCACAATATGCTGGACAGTCTTGGTGCTTATTCTCTGTTTTCTCTTACTTAAAAAAAGTGCATTTTTATCCTTTACGCCATCAGAAGGGCGTACCTTTAAATATGCCTCTATGGCACCAACGCAGGCTTTGTTAAGGTGTATAGCCCTTTCCTTTCCGCCCTTTCCCACCACAGTTAATACATTATTTTTTATTTTGTTCATATTGATGTTAACAAGTTCTGAAAGCCTGAGACCGCAGTTTAAAAAAAGGGTTATAATGGCATAATCCCTTTCCTTATTTTCGCCGTCTATAACCTCTAAAAGCCTTTTGCTTTCCTCAATATTTAAATATCTTGGAAGCTTTTTTAATATTTTCGGCGACTCTAGCTCGTTTGCAGGGTTGTAATCTAAAAGTTTGGCTTTATTTGTTATGTATTTAAAAAATGACCTTATGCTTGCTACTTTCCTTGCCCTGGAGCTGGAACTATTATCCCTTTCCCTGCTTAAAAAAGACATATAGGAATAGAGGTCGCTTAAAGTAATTTGCTTTATTAAATTAATATCAACATCAGATATATCGATTTTGTCAAATTCACATTCTTCTTCTAAAAGTCCTTTGTGAATTTTCATAAACCGGAAAAAAAGCCTCAAATCATAATAATATTCTTTAATGGTATTTTGGGATTTGCCTTTAATTGTCTCCATATAGTTAAGAAAATCTTTTACAATTGGTGGAATATCCTTCATTTTCATTCTCCTAAGAATAAAGATTTATCCTGTCTCATTTATTATACTAGATTTATATAAATTAATAAATATTAAAAAGTAATTGGAGATTTTTAAATTTACATGTATAATACTTATTAATAACAGAACTTATTAATTTAGGCTATGTTTTTTTATTATTAAGCCTTATAATAAAGACTATCTACTTTTATAGTGAGGGGAATGGTATGAAAAATATTGTGCTTATTGGAATGCCCAGTTCAGGGAAAACAACTGTTGGAAAGCCCCTTTCTAAAAAAATGGGCATGGGGTTTGTTGATACAGATAAATTAATTTTAGACAGGGAAAAGAAACCCCTTAGGGATATAGTTATAGAAGACGGGCTGGACAAATTTTTAAGTATACAAGAAAAAATTGTATTAGACTTAAATGTAGAAAACCATGTAATTTCAACAGGTGGAAGTATTGTTTACAACGAAAAAGCTATGGAGCATTTAAAAAAATTTGGGTTTATTGTGTATTTAAAACTGGGTATAGATGAATTAGAAAAAAGAATAACCACAGAAAGAAGATTTGCTAGAAATAAAGAACAAAGTTTTTTAGATATTTACAATGAAAGAACTCCTCTTTATGAAAAGTATGCAAATGTGGTGATAGAATGTGACGGTAAAAAAGTAGATACAATTGTAAATGAAATTGGTACAATTTATAAAAACAATGTAAAAAGGGAGATGATGTAGCATGGTAGGAAATACTTTCGGGAGGATATTCAGGGTAACCACTTGCGGTGAGTCGTATGCAGGAGCCTTTCGTAAAAACCTTGATATTCCAAAGGAACTATTTGGGGGATTAATGACAATTGTTGACGGTGTCCCTCCGGGAATTAAACTTACGGCAGAATTTGTTCAGAATGAACTGGATAAAAGAAGGCCGGGGGTAGGACGGCTTGATACTCCCAGAAAAGAGAGGGATAAAGTTTACATTTTTTCCGGTGTTATGGAGGATGATATTACAACAGGAGCACCTGTAGGCATGATAATTCCAAATGGTGTAATAGAAGATGAGCACTTGAATAAACATAAAAGCTATAAAGAATTAATAAGACCGGGACAAGCAGGGTACACCTTTTTCAAAAAATACGGCCAGTATGCAGATAATATAGGCGCAGGCCGTGCTTCCGGACGTGAAACTGCAGCCCGTGTGGCGGCAGGGGCTGTTGCAAAAGCTGTTTTAGATGATATGGGGATAGATGTAATTGCATTTGTTACTGAAATACACGGCATTAAAGCCGGAAATATAGATTATGAAACAGCTAAGGCAAATTATAGAAAAAATGAAGTGAACTGTCCCGACCTTGAGGCCGCTGAACTAATGATAAAGGAACTGGAAAAAATAAAAGCACAAGGAGATTCCTGCGGAGGGGTTGTGGAGGTAATTGCAAGGGGAGTACCTGCCGGGCTTGGAGAGCCTGTTTTTGATAAACTTGAGGCAACTTTGGCTCATGCGTTAATGTCTATAGGTGCTGTTAAAGGAATAGAATTTGGTGCAGGTTTTGAACATGCAAGAATGAAGGGGTCCGAGTCAAATGACACACCCTATTATGACGAAAGTTCAGGCAGGGTAAGATTTAAAACAAACAGGGCAGGGGGCATACTTGGAGGAATTTCCAACGGGGAAGACATAAGAATAAGACTTGCTGTAAAGCCAACCCCAACCATTAATATAACCCAGGATACTGTCAATATGTATAAATTAACCAATGTTAAAGAAAGTTTTAATACAAGAAATGACCCGTGTATATGCACCAGGATATACCCAGTATGCGAAGCCATGGTAAGAATTGCCCTTTTAGATGCTTTATTTATGGCAAAAGGCTATAGGGCTCTTTCAAGGAATATAGATGGAAGATGGGATAAATTATAAATTAAAAAGCCCTCGGTTTTAACTTTAGAGGGCTTTTTTTTATTATATATTAATTCATAATGTTAATTCATAATGGACTTTGTCATAAGTCTCTTTTTATGTACGTTAAAATCGTATTTTAACCTGTCCAGGGCACTTTCCTGATCCATCTTTAAATACAGTAGGCAGCTTTCCAAATTTTCTACAAATTCCTCTCCAACCGACTCAAAAACCAGACCGTATTCAAATCCCAGCTTTCCAGGTTTCTTCCACATTATTTTTGCATCAAATATAAGTTCTTTATTTTCTATAATTGTCTGGACATTTATTATATCACCCTTGTTTTTTTCTAATTTAGAACATATTGATAAACCGTCAAGACTTATATTTCTGATATATGCAAATGATTTCTCATTGTGGTTAGTTATATATGCGCTTAAGGATACCGGAAATCTTTGAGTAATTCTTTTATTTGTAAGCGTCTGGATATTTTTTATATTGACAGATATGGTGTTTTTGTTATAGTCGATGTCTGTTACAACAGCCTCACAGATACTAACTATATTTTCATTTTCATAGCCTAAAACAAGTGGATCATCTATAAAGTAGCTATAAATTAAAAAGTCTTTTTCAGGTCTTACTACAACGTTGTTGCTTTCTACATCGCTTATCAACCCCTTGTTTATTTTTTTCCCTGAGTAGTGCTTTAGCGTAACGATTTCTCCAACTTTAAGCTTCAACTTAAATCAACCCCTCTTAAAATATTGTTTTGAAGGACATTGGTACATAGTTTGTTAGCAAATAAGTTTTAGTTGAATGGCAATTGTAGGAACATAAGAAATGTCAAAAATAAGAAAAACTTTTGGTGACTACTTAAAAACAAATTAACTACATTCATTATAGCATATTTTAGAAGAAATTTTAAGTATATTTAAGTATATTTTAAATATTTTTTTGGATAAACAAAAACAAATATAAATATACAAAAATTTGAAATGAAAGAGATGCACCAATAATCTTGCAAAAAAGTGTTGTAATTTTAATATTTATATGTTAATATATTAACAAAATGCAAGTTAGGTATTCATAAAGTTTTATATTATTTTTTATTTTTTCAAATAATAGTTTGGCAAACTGGCAAAAATCTATTTAAAAAGGGGGATTTAAAAGGGGATGCTAAATGAATCTGAATTTGGTTACCAGAACTTTGATATTTTCATATCTTTGTTTATGGGCTTAAAATAATGTTCAACCAATTTTATAATATAGAGAAGGAGATTTTGTTATGGATAAAACAATATTGAAAAAATTTATTTTTTCTAAAGAATTGCAAGAAATTGTAGAAGGAGCTTCAAAAGTTGTAGTTCCTGAAAGCAGGAAGCAACTTTTAGACATGGCTCTTGGAAATGATGAGAATATTGATTTATTTGAAGTTGCCTATGACATTCCCGGAAAGGGCAGGGTAGTTGAAGCAACTGTTGCCCGCTGCAACAACGGTGCTGTTGTAAATTATGAAGATGTTTATATGAGGCGCCGTGACCCTGATTGTCTGGTGGTAGCTGATAATAAGGATACAGATAAGCCGCGTTACGGGGAGCTTTACGGTGGGGATTTTGAACCAATCAGGCAGGAGACCTTTGAATGGTTTAAAGGAAAAGAACTTATAATTATGCCTTTTATGTCCGGAAGTGATGAACTTGGCTATCCATCAATTTTAGTAGCCCCAATGAATGCTGCTTTCTTTGCTGCTTCCCTTGCAGACCTTCAAGGTTTTATTCCTAAAGATGAAATACCTAATAATTTCAAACCTAAAGCTGCAATTTACTTAGCACCTACTTTCAGGCACACTCATTTTGACGGTAAGCAGGTTGTGGTTCACAACAGAAGAAGTGAAATACACGAACTGTTCTCATACAACCTGTACCCGGGACCAAGTGCAAAGAAGGGGATTTACGGTGTTCTCATTCATATAGGGGAACTGGAGGGCTGGGTAACCCTGCATGCTTCTTCTGTAAAAGTTATAACCCCTTATGATAACGTAATAACCATAATGCATGAGGGGGCAAGCGGCGGCGGTAAAAGTGAAATGTTAGAGCCTATTCACAAACAGCCGGACGGAAGCATAGTTCTTTGTGAAAATATTTTAACCGGTGAAGCAACACATATGGTGCTAAAGGAAACTTGTGAACTTCATCCGGTTACAGACGATATGGCACTTTGCCACCCATCCCTTCAAAATGACAGCGGAAAGCTTGTGGTTAAAGACGCAGAAAACGGATGGTTCCTAAGAATTAACCACATAACTGAATATGGTACTGACCCTCACTATGAAAAGCTCACAATACATCCAAAAGAGCCGTTGATATTTTTAAACCTTAGGGGTGTTCCAGGCTCCACATGCCTCATTTGGGAGCACACTATGGATGCACCTGATGTGCCTTGTCCAAACCCAAGGGTTATAATGCCAAGACGGTTTGTACCACAGATTGTAGATGAACCTGTAGAAATAGATGTACGCAGTTTTGGTGTCAGAACACCGCCTTGCACAAAAGAAAATCCTACGTACGGGATTATAGGTATGCTGCATGTATTGCCGCCTAGTATTGCATGGCTGTGGCGTTTGGTTGCACCAAGAGGACATGGCAACCCAAGTATTATAGATACAGAAGGTATGACAAGTGAAGGAGTGGGCTCATACTGGCCTTTTGCAACAGGCAGGATGGTTGACCAGGCAAACCTTCTTTTAGAGCAAATAGTTAATACTCCTAATACAAGATATATTTTAGTTCCAAACCAGAATATAGGAGCATATAAAGTGGACTTCATGCCTGAATGGATAGCAAGGGAATATGTGGCAAGAAGGGGAAGTGCTAAATTCAGACCGGAACAATTAACAGAGTCCAGGTGCCCGCTATTAGGATATGCACTAAACTCACTAAAAGTTGATGGAAACAAGATACCAAAAGGATTGTTGCAAACTCATATGCAGCCTGAAGTTGGAATTGAAGGATACGATAAGGGAGCTAAAATATTAACTGACTTCTTCAAAAAAGAACTAAAACAATTTTTATCTGATGATTTAAACCCTCTAGGCAGAAAGATTATTGAGTGCTGCTTATCCGACGGGTCATTTGAAGACTACCTGGATTTAATTAAAATTAAACTATAAAAATTAAACTATTTTTTAAAAAGTTTTCTATAGATGAAAAACATATGAAGTCTCTATTTACTTTAAAAAACTATAAGGGAAGATTAAAACCTTCCCTTATAGTTTTACCCAAATCATACCATATATTGCCTTAACCAGCTAAAAAAATTGCTTTTATACTTTAATTGTGTTAACATTTATTCGTATAATTAAATCTTAATTATTAATAACTTATGTTATATTTGTATTATGTTATGCTATACTTATTAAGTAAAGTATAATTTAATGCAAAAATAAGAAACTTATTTTATGCTAAAGGGGGCACAAAAGTGCAAACATGTAATTATAAAGTTAAACCCGGTCCAGAAGGGTTTGTAATTTCATCTGCTGCTATGAAAGGAGTAGTTTTACCTGAAAAAGGTGAGTCTTTGGTAGAAGGGTGTGTTCTGCCTGAAACAGATGGAATGAAAAAGGCGGCAGAAAAGCTGTTATCCGCTAAAAATCCGGTTTTTGTTCCTGGACCGCTTATTTTATGGAATTGGATGGATGGTGTTGAGGAAAAAGCAAAAGCTTTTATAGAACTTGCAAATACTGTAGGGGCAAAGATAATACCTATGCCTGACTACAGACCTAAGTATCCTAAAATTGAACCTGAAGTGGAATTAAATCCCATTCATTCTAATTTAACAATTATGCACCATAATATAGATGTTTGTGTTTTTGCGGGTGTTCATTCCCATTACGCAAACATTGCATTAAAACTTATCAGGGGCGGCACCAGCTGTTATACCATTTCACTTTCTACTGAAACGGGAAATGAAGATGCCATGATCTCAATAAGGGATGTGGATGCTGCAAAAATCAGACAACTTACTGAGATTACCAAAAATATGAAGTGCCAGCAAGGAGGTAAGCATTGTGAGTAAAACAACCAAAATAAGGCTATCTGGATTAGGAGGCCAGGGTGTAGTGACAGCTGCCCACATCCTTGGATTTGCTGCAACAAGAGATGGTAAACAAAGTACCGTAAACCCGTTTTTTGGTGCAGAAAAGAGGCTGGCTCCTGCTGATAGCTATGTGCGTATTTCATCTGAAAGAATATATGAGAGGGGAGAAATTCACGACCCGAATATAGTTATGGTATTTCATCCCCATGTAATTACCCAGGGCAAATGTTACTCAGTTCCGTTTTTTGAAGGGCTTATGCCTGACGGTACAATAATAATAAACTCTGATGAAGATTTACCGTTTAGTGATGAAGAAGTTAAAGAACTTAAAAATTTAAATGCAAAAATAGCATATGTGCCTGCAACAAAAATATCCGTTGAAGTAGCCGGAACTGAACTGGCTACAAATATGTCCATGCTTGGGGCACTTCTTGAGGTTACAGGCATTGTTTCAGATGAATCTTTAGAAGCTGCACTGATTGACAGGTTTGGCGGGGGAAAATTTGTTGCTTCTGGTACTACAGCGGCTTTAGATGATGCATTAAAAGAAAAATATAATAAGATAACTCAATTAATTGAAACAAATATGAAAGTTGTGAGAGAATCCAGGAAACATGTTAAAGTGGTTTCCATTTAAGGGGGGCAAAAGAATATGTATTTTTCTGTTAAAGTTGATGAGGAAAAGTGTATAGGATGTAAAATATGCATTTTTACCTGCCCTGAACCAAATGCAATAATGCTTACCGAAAATAAAAAGGTTTGTATTGATACAAACCGCTGTAAAGGATGTTTCCTATGTGTATCAGTCTGTCCTAAAAAAGCATTGGAAAGAGGCAGTGTAGAATAGTATAGTTAGAATAGTGTAGAAATAGCATACAATATAAAATTGTGTAGAAAATCTAAAATAAAAATTTTAGTTCGAGGAGATATATATGATGGCAAAGGAACAATGTGTTAAAAACCCAGAGTACATTTTTTTTGAAGCACCAAGAGAGAAAGCTTTTATAACAGGAAGTGAAGCTGTTGCTGAGGCTGTTAAAAGGGCAAATGTGGATATGGCAATAGCTTATCCTATAACACCACAAAGTGAAAGTATGCATTTAATTGGTGATTTGTACGCAAAAGGGTATTTAAAAGATTATTACCGTGCTGAAAATGAGTTTGCCGTTATGGCTGCAATACACGGTGCGTCTTTAGGTGGGGGACGTGTTTTCACTGCCACAAGCGGTCCTGGTACTTTAAGGGCTATGGAAATGTTTCCGGTCTGGGCAGGTTCACGCCAGCCAATAGTAAGTGCTTTTATGTGCAGGGGAGTTTCACTTCCACCGTCAATACAGCCTGAAAACATTGAAATGGCATTTCTCTTGGACACCGGAATGCTGATGTTTCATGCTGAAGACGCTCAGGACTATTTTGACATGATTTTAAAGGCATATGTTATAGCGGAACAACCTGAAGTTCATTTACCGGTGGGGGTTTTTGCAGACGGGTTTTTTGTTACTCATACCCGTGATTTGGTAATGCTTCCTCCGGATGATATCAAGCTGCCGGAGTATGATCCAAAGTCTGCACCTGTTCCGGCTTTTGATATGGAAACTCCACCTATACGTGTTACAAGGGATCCTCTGCTAAATAAGAGCAACTATACAAGCTATGCAGCCAATGCAACATGGCACCAGGAAATACTTGCAGCAGCAGAACGTGCTAAAAAACATATAGACCGTTATTTAGGAGGAATGATTGAAGTTACCAACCCTAACGCCAAAGTTTTAATTGCAGCATCAGGTACTGCTGTTTCACAGTCAAGGGAGGCTATAAGGGCTTTAGAAGAAGAGGGAATAGAAGTAGGATTAATTAAGATTAAATCAATCCGTCCATTCCCTACACAGGAAATAATAAAAGCTACAGAAAAGGCAGATATCATAGTGGTGCCTGAATTTAATGCAGGGGGATGGCTCTGCAGGGAAATTAAAGCTGCTATTGATAACAACAGCAGGGTTATTGAAGGTCCAAGGGTCTACGGTGGCATGACAATGCCAAAGGAAATCATCATGAATGAAATTAAAAAAGCAATTGGCAAAAACAAATAAAAAAGGCAGGTGGAGAAAATATGTCATTAAGAGCAATAACTCCTGTTAAGGAATTTGAAGATATATTACCGCAAGAATATAAAGAACTTGTAAATAACGGGCCATATGGTAAAAATAAAAGCGTTGATGACTTGGGAACTTTTAAAGAAATAATAGAACAGCATCCTCACTGTGCAGGCTGCGGTGTTTCTTCAGGAATCCGTTTAGCAATTGCATCACTGCCAAATCCTGAAGACTCCATTGTAATAGGGACGCCCGGGTGTTCATTTTTTGCCCTTTCACAAAGCGGTCTCAATTACTCCAACACAGCCTTTGGAAATCAAAACTCAGTTGCATCAGGTTTAAAGAGAATGCTTAAAGTGCGTCATCCTGATAAAACAAAAGACGTTATTGTTATGGTGGGGGATGGCGGTATTGCAGATATCGGCTTGGATATGACCCTTCACTCCTGGTTCCGCAGGGAAAACATAACAACCATTATGCTGGACAATGAATTATACGGAAATACCGGCGGTCAGGAAAGTGGTATGACAAGAAAGGGAACAGTCATAAACATGGCCCCTAAGGGAAAGAATTTTGAAAAAATACCTGTATTTGAACTTGCAAAGACATCCGGCTGTGACTATGTTGCAAAGGTTACTGTTGCAAGTCTAAGAAAACTTGGCCAGGCTGTAAGAAAAGCAGTACTTGTAGCAAGGGAAATAGGTCCTACCTATGTACAGATTTATACACCTTGCCCTACTAACATGAAGTTTCCGCCTGACCACACTGTTAAAATTGCAAAAGAAGCAGAAAAGGATATATATTCTTTTGAAGAGTATATGTCCAATGAGGCAGCTGAATATTTAAAAAATCTAAAGTAAGTTAAGGAAGGTAGTACTTGTGGCTATAAGAGATATAAATCCATTAATGCCCCCGGCAAAAATCGGGATTGTAGGCGGCGGGCAGCTTGGCAGAATGCTCAGTTATGAAGCAAAAAGAATGGGATACCATGTATCGGTATTAGATCCCACACCTTCTTGTCCTGCAGGACAAGTTTCAGACAACCAGATAGTTGCATCTTTTACTGACTACAATGCAATCAGGAAACTTGCTGAATCCACCCATGTACTGACTTATGAATTTGAACACATTAATGCGGATGTACTATGTGAATTAGAGTCAGAAGGATATAAAATATATCCTTCCGGAAGGACACTAAAAAAAATACAGGATAAATTAATACAAAAACAAATTTTAAAAGAATCAGGGCTTCCTGTACCGTCATTTAAAAAGGTGGAAAGTAAAGAAGATATTTTAAATATAATAGAAAGCTACGGTCTTCCTGTTTTGCTCAAAACCTGCCATGGCGGGTATGACGGCAAAGGGAATATGCTCATTAAGAATATAGAAGATGTAGATAAAGCTTATGAAGCATTTAAAGACAGAAAGCTTATGGTAGAGGAATTTATAGACTTTAAATGCGAATTGTCAATAATTGTGGGACGTGGATTAGATGGCAGCATAACAACTTTTCCCGTAGTGGAAAATGTACACAGGGACAATATATTAATTTTAACAAAAGTACCTGCCCAAATTGATGATACAATTAAAGATAAGGTTGAATATGTGGGCAGGAAAGTTGTTGACGTTCTTGACGATTATGGTATATTTTGCATTGAAATGTTTCTTGACCAAAAGGGAGAGGTATATATAAATGAGATAGCTCCAAGACCCCACAATTCAGGACACTACACCATAGAAGCCTGTGAGACGTCCCAGTACGAGCAGCTTTTAAGGATACTTACAGGACTTCCCCAGGGGTCAACAAAATTACTTTCTCCTTGTGCAATGGTTAATATTTTAGGGAATAATGAAGTTTTTGGTGAATATACTTTTAGTGGGTTTGAAAATGCTTTGCAAGAAGAGAATGTTTATATCCACATTTATGGGAAAAAGTTTACTCAAAATTTAAAGAAAATCGGACATATAACTGTTTTGGATAAGTCAAGGGATACAGCCATAGCTAAAGCCCGTGAAGCATTAAATAAAATTAAAATAAAACCTTTAATTTAAATTTTGAAAGGATGCGGTATCTGTGGATGATAATAGAAAAAGAGTCGGAATTATTATGGGAAGCGATTCAGACCTTCCCGTTATGAAAAATGCTGCTGCCATTTTAGACGAGCTGAAGATAGGGTATGAAATAAGCATTGTATCTGCCCACCGGACTCCTGACAAGATGTACCGGTATGCTAAAACAGCAGAAGAAAGAGGACTTGATGTGATAATTGCAGGGGCCGGCGGTTCTGCCCATTTACCCGGGATGGTAGCTGCAATAACTCATCTGCCTGTTATAGGAGTTCCTATTAAATCCAGAAGTTTAGACGGGCTTGATTCGCTGCTTTCAATTGTGCAAATGCCTGCAGGGGTACCTGTAGCAACTGTTCCTGTTAATGCTGCTGAAAATGCGGCTCTTTTGGCTGCAAAAATCATTGCATTAGATGATCCAAATGTACAGAGAACCATAAACTCCTATTTCAGGTTTAGAGATATCGTTTCATAAAATACCGCTAAAAATTCTATAAAATATTAAATAAAAGAAAGTTAACGGGTGTTTTACCTTAACTTTCTTTTGTTATGTCAATTTTTAATGATATTTCTTTTTTTATTCTGCAATTTATTATATAATTAATATAGAAAATATTATTGTATTATAAATATTTCATTATAAATATAAAATTGCACTATGAATAAAAACTTTTTTTTAATATGGGAAAAATTTAATAAAATTTAATTCAAAAATAAAGATAGATTAAAGACAGAAATGCTTTGTGCTGTTTATTTTGAGAATCTTAAGGAATCTCATTTTTGAGGTTTATTATAAATTTTTAATAAGGGGGAAAAATGTATGAAAAAAACCGTAAAGATTTTGGCTGTGGTTGCATTGCTGCTAAACCTGATACTTCCTGCCGGAAGTGTTTGGGCTGCATCTGACTCGCCTAATCTTCTTATCAACCCGGACTTTGAAACCGGTGATGAAACAGGGTGGTACCCATATGGGGAAAACCATTCAATTAAAATTGTAAGTGATGACCCGCAAAGCGGAAACTACTGTGCTTACGTTTATGACAGGACAGATGAATGGAACGGTATAGCCCAAGATGTAACTGACATTATTGAAGTAGGTAAGGCATATGAGTTTTCAGCATGGGTAAAAGTTGATGCTCCGGGAGAACATGAAGTAAAAATAACAATGAAAAGAGTTGAAGGCAACAACGAACCTGAATTTGACACAATAACTGTTATGAACATGACAGGTAATGTTTGGACCCGTTTTAGCGGCTCTTATTCTATAACAAAACCTGCTACACTATTGGAAGTATATGTTGAAGGACCACATCCTCAGTATAGTTTTTATGTAGACAATATAGTGATGACAGAGATGTATATGAACGCCGGAAACTGGAGAGAGATTGCAGACCAAAGAATTGAACAATACAGAAAAAGAGATGCGTCAATAAAAGTTGTAGATAAAAACGGTAACCCTGTGAGTGGTGCCACTGTTGAAGTTAAACAGACTAGAAACCATTTTGCATTTGGTTCAGCTCTTAGAAGAAGTGCAATGTATGATGAACGTTACACTAAGTTTTTTAAAGAAAATTTTGAATGGGCTGTGTTTGAAAACGAAGCTAAATGGTATCATACTGAAACCAGCAGGGGTAATGTAAACTACACTGATGCTGATTATATGTATGAGTGGTGTAAAGAAAATGACATTATTGTACGCGGTCACTGTATATTCTGGGAAGTTGAGGACTATGTGCCGTCCTGGGTGAGAAGCCTTTCAAATACTGAACTTAAAAAAGCAATAGATGACAGGCTTGAAAGTGTAGTACCTCATTTTAGAGGGAAATTTGTTGACTGGGACGTAAATAACGAAATGCTGCACGGAAGCTTTTTTAAAGACAGGCTAGGACAAGATATCTGGCTATATATGTTTAACAGAACAAAAGAATTAGATCCTGACACCAAATTATTTGTCAATGACTACAATATTATCACTGAGGCTGAAACTGATGCATATGTACAGCAAATTAACTGGTTTTTAGAAAACGGTGTTGATTTATACGGTATAGGAGTTCAAGGTCACTTTTCACAGGACAAGGTTGTAGACCCTGTTGTAGTTGAAAGCAGGCTTAATACATTGGCTTCAACGGGATTGCCAATATGGATAACAGAATATGATTCAACAACCCAGGATGTAAAATTACGTGCTGACAACCTTGAAAATTTATACCGCATTGCTTTTTCACATCCAAGTGTGGAAGGTATATTAATGTGGGGATTCCATGCAGATTCTCACTGGAGAGGTCCTGATGCAGCAATAGTTAACCATGACTGGACTGTAAATGAAGCAGGTTTAAGATATCAGGCTCTAAGAGAAGAGTGGAGGACAAATGATTCCGGTACTACCAATAGCAGTGGAAATTATACTTTCAGAGGTTTCCACGGCAAATATGATGTGACAATATCCGCTCCAGGTAGCGCTCCTGTTTCAGTAAGTATTTATTTAGAACCAGGGGAAGGAACGGCTTCATATAAGATTTCACTTGACGGAACAGTTGAAGAGTTGCCTCCTGAAAAAATAAAATACGGGGATTTAAACAATGACGGTACCATAGATTCAATTGACGCAGCTATTCTTGTAAAATACATACTGGAAATTGATGATATCCGTGTACCGGTACCTCAGCCACCAACTGTATGGAAACCTGCAGATTTAAACGGAGACGGCTCTGTTGACACAATAGATTTAGCAATTTTACAAAGATACATTTTAGAAATTATCGTTTCTTTTCCTGTAGAATAAAAGTAAATATGAATTACATTAAGTTTTAAAATATATGATTTAAAAAAACCGGCTGTTGTACTAAATTTGTACAACAGCCGGTTTTAGGTTTTATTAATAATTTAACATTTTTAGGGTAAATATCCTCAATATTTTTAGAGCCTTGAAATTTTCATAAATAGATGATAAAATTGCTATAGATAACCACAATAGTTTTAATTAAAAACCCACGTTAAGCATACATTTATTCAATGTATGCAACGAATATTAGGGGAGATTTTAAGTGTTGAAGTTTAAAAAAATTATTATTATTTTAGTTTTAGTTTTTTTTATTTGGTGTGCAAACCAGGTGTCTTTTGCAAGCCTGCTTTCTAAAGGAATGACGGGGAATACCATATACCCTTTAAATAATAATAATATACGTCTTGAAACCCAGGTTATAAATATTAACTACAACATTTCTAAGAATAAATCACATAACTTCCACGAGATAGAAGTTATTTTTAATTTACATAATACAGGTGAAGCTGCACAAATTAAAATGGGCTTTCCAAATGCAGCAAACCACGAAGAAAATCTAAAGGATTTTGAAGTTTTATCTTATCCTGATTTAACACCTTTTGATGTAAACCTTAATTTAAAAGAAGGGATGATTTTGACAGGAATAGAGGATTACTATCATTATTCATACTATTCATGGACTGTGGATTTTGAGAAAAATGAAAGAAAATCCCTTCTTGTAAGATACAAATTAAAAAGCCCTGATGGTATTAGATATATCTTAAAGACTGGAGCCCTGTGGAAAGGTCGTATTGACGAAATAAATGTTAATGTGGAGTTTTCAGAACCTGTATCTTCTTTAGAAATAGATGCTGTGCCTGAAAACTATTATTACAGCGGAAAGGGGATACAGTGGCAGTTTAAAAACATAGAACCTTCTTTTGATTTATATATTAAATATGTACCTGTACCAGAGTTTTACCAACTAAAGAATAAGTTTCACGCCTCGTATCAAAGGGAATCTGACGGTTATAAATGGGATAAAAAACTTTTCTATATTGGTACAATGCTTGAGGACTTTGACGGATATCTTTTTGAATGCACTGACGAAGAACTGGTTCTTTCTGAAATTAAAAAAAGATTGGATGTATGTGAATTAATCCGCAATGAAATTTATGCAAGAAACGGCTATATCTTTTCAGAAGAAAAATGGGATGATTTTTTTACAATACAAAGCTGGTATGAACCGGATGTCTTCTTTGAATACGCAAAATTAAACGAAATTGAAAAAATAAATATAAAGCAAATATTAGAATTTGAAGATGCAATGAAAGATTTTGAAAATAAAACTTATGATGAAGTTATAAAAGCTCTTAAAGAATATTCCTTAAAATATGATGATGAACAAAAAATATCCTATACAAAGAAAAGCTCTTCTGAAATAAATACCACCTATTCAGAAATTACAGCCTGGCAGGAACGTATAGAAAAAAACCGTAAAAGCTTTAAAGAATTAATCCGGCTTCCTGAAAAGTTCACTGAATTTAAGACAAATTGCAATTCTGATGGTTTACCATCCACTGATATAAACGATTTAAATATGTCAAATATGTACGCTTATACCAATGGGATTATTAAAGTTTCCAATGGCAATTCAGATACATTATTTATAGATAAGGATGATTCCATTTTCAGGCTTACAAATTTAGAATCAATGAAACTAAAATGCATAAGTCCTGACGGAAAATATGTTATTATGGCAGGCAGCAGCATTCCAGGCTTTATAGAAGACGATATATATCTTATATCTACTCTAAATGGGACTTCCTACTTAATAGGCAGCGGAAACTGGGAAGATTATCAATTCATATGGTCTTATGATGATTCTCTTCAATACAGGAGTTTAAAGAAGGATACAAATATAATTTATCATTTTAATCCTAAGGACGGCACTTTTTTAACTTTGGTTATACCTATTAATGATTTTGAAAACTTTTATGTATATGAAGACAATTCAGTGGTCCTGCAGTCCGGAAACATTATTTACCACATGGACAGCAAGGAACAGTCAATAAAGAAAATAATTGAAGACGGAAACCTTATGGGCTTTTATCCGTCCGATAATAAAATTTTATATTACAAAGGCTCAGAAATATACGAATATAATCTTTCTGACGGCACTACAGCAAAAAAAGTATCTTTAGATGAGCCTATATGGAAAACCCAGTTAATACACAATAATATGTATATAATCTACAGCGGGTCTCAAGTAATTTTTTGCTACAACTACAATACAAATTCTTTAAATAAGTTTTCTAATATAGAAAATGCCAAAGATATTAAATTTTCTTATGAAGGTGACAAGCTTTTATACCACAGGATGAACTATTCAAAGCCATATGAATCAAATTCATATATAGTGTACAAAGACGGCGGTTTAAAAGTGCCGTTAAATGTTGAAAGTGCCAATTGCATATGGATAGATAATGATAACTTTGTAAATTACTCATATGACCAGGATGCAAAAGATATAATAAAAACCAACACCTGTGTGACGGAAAATACAACTGAGTATTACAATACATATTCAAAATCAATTAATAATAAAGTAAATCCGGCTTTTGATTTTAATAAATTATTTATTTGTGTATGTTTTGTTCTTTTAATAACTCTATGTATAATTTACTGGCTGTATAAAAAGAAAATGAAAGCTTTTAATTAAGGCATTTTAGAATGCCTTATTATTTTTTTGTTTTATCCCTCTCCCATTAGACAAAATTATTATTTTGTCTAATGGCATATATTTTTTATTCCCTGCTAAAATATATACTAAAAGACCTTAATACATATTAAAAAAGACTTTGTATTTTTTTTGTTAAAAAACTCGAAATATATGTTATAATATATAGGTATGTTTAATTCAAATTAATATAATATTAAATAAGGTAGATTTTTTATGGTGTTTTTCGATTATTTATCAGAAGAACAAAAAAAAGATTTTTTTTATATTCCCCCAAAGCCATTTAATAAATATACCAAAAGAGATGTTCTGGCTTATTGTCTTGGGGCTACTTTGTACATGCCTGCAACAAGGACTACAATAGCTGAAGATATATTAAGCAAAAAACATAAGGGTCTCTCTTCCCTTGTTATATGCTTAGAAGACGCTATCGGGGATAAATCTTTAGAATACGCCAACGGCATCCTTGAGTCAACTGTAGAGAAATTATTTTTTCATATTGAATCAGGTAAAATATCATATGATGATATTCCTCTTATATTCATAAGACCTAGAAATGAATCTCATATGGTCAGTATATTTGAAAGAATATCACCTTATATTTCTGTTATTACAGGGTTTGTGTTTCCTAAAATTACCTGCGCCAATGCAAGAACATATTTTGAAAGCTTGGAAAAAATCAATAAAGGGCTTGATACTTCCCTTTATGCAATGCCTATTTTGGAAACTGAGGATTTTATTTACCACGAAAAGCGCTCTCACTCTTTAAAATACATTGGAGAAATATTTGAAGAATATAAAAATTATGTCCTTAATATAAGAATAGGCGCTACTGACTTTTGTAGTTTGTTTGGAATAAGAAGAAACGAAGATACAACCATATATGATATAGCTGTTATAAGAAATTGTATTGAATTAATTATAAACCAGTTTTTAAGAAAAGGAAGCGGCTTTGTTTTGTCAGGTCCTGTCTGGGAGTATTTTTCCAGCGGTGAAAGACTTTTAAAACCACAGCTTAGGCTCAGTCCTTTTACTGAGCACGGCAGTTTTGGTATAAAACTGAGGGAAAAATTAATCAATAAATCCCTTGACGGTTTAATAAGGGAAGTTTTACTTGACAAAGCAAATGGCATCATAGGAAAAACAATCATCCACCCTACTCACATAATTCCTGTAGAAGCGCTTTATGTTGTAAGCCATGAGGAATATACCGATGCATGCAATATAATTGACAATAACGGTGGTGAAAAGGGTGTTTTTAAAAGCAGCTACTCTAATAAAATGAATGAAATAAAGCCACATTTAAGCTGGGCTTATAATATTATCAAAAGATCAGAAGTATACGGGGTGTTCCATGAAAACAAATCTTTTACAGACCTTCTTGCAGAAGAAGAAATTTGAAATTGTAAACGGGCTGACAATTGATATAGATGTTAGCAAAAATCCGTATAATATACCTATTGAAAATTTATTCTCAATGGCAATGAGGATAAATACAAAAAGAAGATTTCTTTTTGTAAGCAGTGTTTTGGGAAAACACTTGGCTGTTGACCCTTTTATACCCATGCTTACAGGCACTGCCCTTGCTATTAGGTTTTTAAAGAAAATTTATAATATAGAATCTTTGGTGGAAAAAGACGTTATAGAAGCTCTTAAAACCGGACAAAACCTAAAAGAAACCTATAAAAAGGTTATCTCCTCTAGAATTGTGCCCCCTGAAAAGTTGATTTTTGTTGGCTTTGCTGAAACAGCCACTGCACTGGGGCATTCCATGTTTGAGTTTTTCTCAGACAACAGTTTTTATATTCACACTACAAGGGAAAATATACAGGACATTAACCCTTCCATAAGCTTTGAGGAGGAACATTCCCACGCCACCTCCCATAGGCTTTATGACTGTAGTGATGTATTAAAGTCCTCAAAAGGATCTGTTATTATTGTAGATGACGAAATTACTACAGGAAAAACACTGTACAATATTATAAGTTCAATGGATAAATACAGCAAGAGAAAAAAATATATTATTGCAAGTATTTTGGACTGGCGCTCTGAAGAAAGTAAAAAATTATTTTATCATTTAGAGAAAAAGCTGGGTATTGAAATTACTTTTATCTCCCTCCTGTCTGGAGAATTTTCTGTAAATGAAGATTTATATGCTATAAATGCATTTATAGATGAAATTAACTTAAAAAACCCTGATGCAAAATCAGATAGCAATGATATTAATCATAGCATTAATAAAGTAAATTTTATAGATGAGCCTGAGATTATTAAATTATCTTTAAAAGACTTTAAACTTGATACCCTGAATTATACATCAACTCATTCCTATGAAGAGAACAATAATTCCTGCTATTTAAGCTCCACAGGAAGATTTGGCATTGCCTCTTCCCTATGGAATGATACAGAGGAAAAAATTAAAAAAGCTGGTGGCTACTTAAAAAGCATACGCAAAGGAAAAAGGATTCTGTGCCTTGGCACTGAAGAGTTTATGCATATTCCAATGAAAATTGCATCTTATATGGGAGATGGGGTAAAGTTTCATTCCACCACCAGAAGCCCTATTTACCCAATAAATAAAGAAAACTATGCTATAAAAAGTGCAATTAAGTTTAAAAGCCCCAATGAAGTTGGTGTACCAAATTATATTTACAACATACCTGTAAATTATTATGATGAACTCTATATATTTTTTGAAAGAAATTTTGATGACAAAACATTGGAACCATTGCTTACTAAACTAAAACTCACCAAAATTCCAAGGATTTATGTTGTGAATTTGTTATAGTGTTAACCATTAAATAAAAATTACTAATGTAAGAAAATTATTAAAGTCAGGTGTAGAAAATGAACGGAATATTAGAAAATATAAAAATACAAGAGCCTTCACCCATAGGCAGTTATTCAAAGGAAGATGTTGTATTTTTACTTAAAGATATAAGCAATCTGGTACAGGAAGATAATACAGCCACAAGGGAAAAGATTATTCAATCAGGTGGGCACTACTCTGAAATGCTGCCCATTGAATACAAACCTTCAAAGGAATACATGCATCTTTTTTATTCATCTTTAGATGAGTCTTCTAGAAAGCTTGCTATATCCGTTGGCGTAGTATCAAATTTAATAATGAAAAAAAGAAACAAAAACTTAGTACTTGTATCCCTTGCAAGGGCCGGAACCCCTGTGGGGATACTAATAAAAAGGTATATTAAATTTAAATATAATTTAAATCTTCCCCACTACAGCATTTCCATCATCAGGGGAAAAGGAATAGATGAAAATGCCCTTTTGTACATTTTAAAAAACCATCCGGGCTGTGATATCCAGTTTATCGACGGCTGGACAGGCAAAGGGGCGATAAAAATAGTTTTAGATGAGGCTTTGAAAAATTTTGAAAACAAATATAAAATAAAATTAAATGGTGATTTGGCTGTACTTGCCGACCCAGGCTACTGTGCAGAAATTTTTGGAACCCGGGAAGATTTTCTCATTCCCAGTGCCTGCCTCAACTCCACCGTTTCAGGACTTGTAAGCAGGACGTTTCACAGATGTGATATAATTAAAGAAAATGATTTCCATGGGGCTAAATACTACAAGGAGCTTGAAAAAGAAGATGTGTCATATGTTTTCATTGATGCCGTGGTAAAGGAATTTTCCCATGTGGAATATGAAGTGGAGGAAGAAACTAAAAAATTGGAAAACACCTCCCCTAACCTTTCCTGGCTGGGTTTAAAGAGCATAGAAAAAATTCAGAAAACCTTTGGTATAAAGGATATAAATTTAATAAAGCCGGGTGTGGGAGAAACAACAAGGGTTTTGTTAAGGCGTGTCCCCTGGAAAGTCCTTGTTAGGGATTTAAACAGTAAAAATTTAAAACATATTCTTCTTTTAGCCTCTGAAAAAAATGTTTCCGTTGAGGTAAATACCGATCTTATATATGAGTGCTGCGGAATAATAAAGCCCCTTTAATTGAGGTGATAAAATGCTTTTTGCAAGTGATTTGGACAGGACTCTTATATATTCTAAAAGATTTTTAAAAAATTATAAAAATAACCCTGTACTCATTGAAAAAAAAGAAGACAAAGAAATATCCTATATGACGGAAGCTTCCATTAATATTTTAAAAAAAATTGCTGACAGGGTGCTATTTGTCCCTGTTACCACAAGGACCATTGAGCAGTATAAAAGAATTTCTTTATTAAAAAATATCATTATTCCCGAATATGCAATTGTTAGTAACGGAGGTAACATACTTATAAATGGGGAAACAGACAGCTACTGGGCTAAAATTATTTCATTTAAAATTAAATCAGAATGTATATCTTCTAAAAAAGTTTTAGAGCGGTTTAATGAAATAAAAAACAGTGAGTGGGTTTATAAAGAAAGACAAGCGGACAATCTTTTTTATTACTTTATTATTGACAAAGACAATATACCCTTAGATGAAATCAATGATTTTAAAAAGTGGATTTTAAAATATGGGTGGAATATATCCATCCAGGGAAGAAAACTTTATTTAGTTCCTGAATTTATAAATAAATCCTCTGCTTTAAACTACATTAAAAATAAAACCGGGAAAAAGATAATAATTGCATCCGGTGACTCCATACTGGATTTACCCATGCTAAAATATGCTGATATAGCATTTTGCCCATCCCACGGGGAAATATACAATTCGTACAAAAAAGGTTCTTTAAAAGTTCCAAAACACATTACTTTTACAGACGGCCAGGGATTGCCTGCCTCTGAAGAGATACTAAAAGAAGTGGAAAGGTTAACAAAAGGCATCAAGCTTATAAGTTAGAGAGCCAATTTAAACAGCCAGTCTAAACTTATTAGCTGCTGGTAAAATAAACTACCAAATAAAGTACTAAGTTAAACTACCGGTAAAACAGCAAAACAAAAGGGCTGCTACTTATTCAGTAAAGACAGCCCCTTTTATTTTTATCCGGTTTTACATTTAGTTTTTTATAAACAGTTTCTGGCTCCATCTTACCAATGCTCCTACCACTAAGGTCAGTGAGCTTACCAGAATTATTTTACCCCACATGTAAAGGGGCAGAGCCTGGGTATTGAAAAAAGCTCCTCCAAACTGTGTTATAATTACCTGTACCACAACTATTACCGTAAATATCGCCATGAAACTTTTACTCTTGGTTAAATTCTCAAATATTGATGCTCCGGGCTTTAGACTTCTTGAATTTAAAAGATTAAACAGCTGCATAAATACGTAGGTTGTAAAAAGTACAGAAGACGTACCTTTATCTCCAAGCTTAGAAGCACCCATAAAGTCAAATGCCTGAAGTAAAAGTATAAATACCGTAAAGTAAAGTCCTGTTGTCAGTATGCTGAAAGACATATTTTTAGTAAGGAAGGACTCTTCCCTTCTCTTTGGCTTTTCTTTCATTATTCCATCCCTTGGTGGCTCTAAGCCTAATGCTAACGCCGCCAAAGTGTCCATCACAAGGTTTATCCACAAAAGCTGCAGTACGGTAAGAGGTATGGTCTGGAAGTTGGCACTTGGGAAAATCATTCCCAAAATAGGACTTAAAAATGCAATGGCCAATGCTGATATGTTTATAGTCAATTGGAACTGCAAGAATTTTTGAACGTTTTCATAAAGGGTTCTGCCCCAATGCACTGCTTTAACGATACTTCCAAAGTTGTCGTCAGTAAGGACTATATCACTGGCTTCTTTTGCAACGTCTGTTCCTTTAAGTCCCATGGAAATACCCACATCCGCCTTTTTAAGGGCAGGCGCGTCATTGGTACCGTCCCCTGTTACCGCAACAACTTCCTTTGTCCTTTGGATTAAGGATACAAGGCGCTCTTTGTCAGAAGGTGTTGCCCTTGCCAATACCCTTAATTTCTTTAGTATTGACAGTATTTCTTCGTCGGATTTTTCTTTAAACTCACTACCCTCCATTACAATGCTGTCTTCTTCTAAAAGGTTAATTTCCCTTGCAATTGCCCTGGCAGTGTTCACATTATCTCCTGTAACCATTATTACATTTATACCTGCCTCTTTTGCCACATTAATTGCATGAGGTACATCTTCCCTTACAGGATCTGTTATACCTAAAAGTCCTGCAAATACTAAATCTTTTTCAATGGAGTCCTTATCCAGTACTTCATCCTCAGCTACAACTTTATATGCAAGGGCAATAGTCCTCATTGCTTTATCAGACAGACCTAAAAGTTTATTGTTAATATCGTCTTTGTGCTTTTCAAAGCTTTCAATTTTATCTCCAATGCTTACTCCTGTACATAAGCTTAAAATTCTCTCCGGAGCCCCTTTAGCCAATACAACCTTGCAGCTTTTTATTGTTTGTGAATCCTTGTCCTTATTCTCATTAAAATTAAACAAATCACTATTTTCCAAGCCGGTAACCGTTGACATCATTTTTCTATCTGCATTAAATGAAAGCCTGTCATAAACCGGCATGTTTTCACGTATGTCCAAAATAGTGTTGAAATTAACTCCTAGTTCGTTTAACCAAGTGAGCATAGCCCCTTCAGTGGTGTTACCCACTATTTCTATATTCCCGTCCTTATCCTTTGTAACGTTGGCAGTGGAGTTGGCTGCAAGTAATATTTTTATAACTTCAAACATTGGATTTTGGGTTAATTCATTAAAATTACTGCTGTCAAAGTGTTTACCATTGAAATATACTTCCCTTACCTGCATCTGGTTTTTTGTAAGAGTACCTGTCTTGTCACTGCATATTACATTTACAGAACCAATGGTTTCTGTAGCAAGCATTTTTCTCACTAAGTTATTGTCACGTCTTATTTTTCTCATACTTAGTGCAAGACTGATTGTAACCGCCATGGGAAGTCCTTCAGGTACAGCCACCACAATAATTGTTACCGCTACAATGAAAAAGTCAAGTATGCTTTTTGCACTTTCAATGGCATCTGCCGGTTTCCCAATTGCAAAAGCAACGTATAATAAGCCAATTGCTGCAATAAGAGGTCCTAAAACAGTTGCTATTCTTTTTATCTTCTTATTACCTTTAATTAGCAATACGCCGGTTATTACAGCTATTGCAGCTAAAAATACAACGGTACCTGTTTTGACGCTATTGCTAAGTACCCCGAAATTACCGGTCAAAACTGAGTTGGCAAACAGAGCAAAGAATATCAATACTGCCGAAACTGTACCAACTACACTTATAAGACCTGCCAGCTTTGCAAGCTTATATTGAAGGGGAGTCTGTTCCTGAGTCTGGTCAGCAAGGGATCTTAAAATTGAGCCCATCTCCATGTTGTCCCCCACATTTGTAACAACAGCCCTTGCAGAGCCTGTTACCACCATTGTTCCCCCTATTAACTTAGTGTTGTCAGGTCCCTTTTCTACAGGTACCGATTCACCGGTCATTAAAGATTCATCAACCAATAAATCGATACAGTTTAAAACCACTGCATCCGCCGGAATTTTATCACCGTTTTCCAGCTCAATAATGTCACCCACTACCAGCTCCTTTGTGGAAATAACCTTTAAGCTGCCGTCCCTGATGACTTTAACATCAATATTTTCATTATCTTCTTTCAGTGTCTCAAAGGCTTTATCCGCTTTGTATTCGCTCCAAAATCCAACCCCCGTTGCAATAATGATGGCAATAAATATACCAATACCATCCCACGGAAATTCACCTTGGTAAATACCTATTGCTGTAGATACAAGCGCACAGATACATAAAATTATAATGGTAGGATCTTTAAAGTGTTCTAAAAATTGTTTCCACACAGGAACCTTTTCACTTGGTGTGATTTCGTTTTTTCCATACTTTTCCCTATTTCTTTTTACACCTTCTTCACTAAGGCCGTTGTGAGCATCAGACCCGAAATCTTTAATTAACTTTTCTGCCTCTTTGAATATTTTTTTGTTCTTCTCCATATCTCGTCTCCCATTCTCTAGTTCTTTATATTTTTAAAAGAAAATTTTTGTATCTGTATTAGTATCTTTTAACAATTTCTCTTAATGATGTATCATTAGTTGCTTCACCAATAGCAGCAAATTTCCATTCATTATTATACCTGTAAATTTCACCGGCAAAAAGTGTAGTTTTCCCGTGGTAATTATCTGAAAGGTTGAACCTTATCAATTCTTGATTATTTGAAGCATTCACCACCCGGATAAAGGCATTTTTAATCATGCCAAAATGCTGGTTTCTTCTAACACAATCATAAATATTTACAAGAAAAACAAGTCTGTGAATATGAGGAGGAATTTTGTTAATTTCTACAATTATTACCTCATCATCCCCTTCTCCTTCTCCAGTAAGGTTGTCCCCGGTGTGTACTACACTTCCGCACATGCTTCGTAAATTTCCAAAATAAATTAAATCTTCTTTTCTTGTAAGTTTCCCATTTTCGTTAAGCATAAGTACTGAGGCATCACAGTCAATAGGAGGAGGGGGTGAGCTAAAAAGGCTTGCAAAAAAACCTCCTTTTCCGGTTTTTTCGGCTTCATCCCATCCAAGACCAACCATCAGCTTTGTCAATCCTGCATTTCCCTTTGTAAGGTCAACTCTTTGTCCTTTTTGTAAGTTAACTGCCATATATCAAATCCTCCTTTTCCCGTGTCAATAGAATACCTGCCGGGTAAGCCGACAGGTATTCTTCTATCATACCCTGTATAAAACCTAAGTAGCTTTCTTATTTATACATTTACTCCAAAGTTTCTGCAAAGGGCAGCCAGTCCTCCCTGGAACCCGCTTCCTATAGCGTTAAATTTCCATTCTCCACCATGGCGGTATAATTCACCAACCACCACAGCTGTTTCGATACTAAAGTCTTCTCCTAAGTCGTACCTTATTAGCTCTATTCCTGTAGCTTCATTTACAACTCTTATAAATGCATTGGATACCTGACCGAAATTTTGTCCTCTTACGTCTGCATCATGTATTGTAACTGTAAATGCAATTTTTGATATGTTTTGAGGTACTAAACTTAAATCAACCAGTATTTGTTCGTCATCCCCCTCGCCTTCTCCTGTTAGGTTGTCCCCTTGATGGACAACAGAGCCGGAAGGATGTTGCAGATTATTATAAAATACAAAATCCAAATCACTGGTTACCCTGCCATTTTCATCAGTTAAAAAAGCTGCAGCATCTAAGTCAAAATCATGTCCGCCATCGTATTTGTTAGTATCCCATCCTAATCCTACCATAATCTTTGTAAGACCAGGATTCCCTTTTGTTAAATCAACTTTTTGTCCCTTTTGTAAACTTACTGCCATTTTCAATTCTCCTTTCTATTTTTTTGTAGGTTTTATTGTAATTCTTTACTATGTACATCCTAGATAAACTTAGGATGAAATATAAAAAATTTTTCCAATTTAATAAACTTTTGCATTGTATATATTGTTTAGTACACCCAGAAGGTTTTCATCTGAATAATTATTTACAGTGTTAAACCTCCATGTGTCTTTGTATCTGTAAACCTCACCTAAAACCAAAGTTTCTTTCCCATTTGCAGGTATACTGCCCTTTAGGGTAAAAATCTTTAAACCAGTGGTTTTATTTACTGCACTAAAAGTAAATCCTGTTTCTTTATCTTTATCAGCGTGGTGTAAATTTCTATATAAAGTTGCCGCCATTACAATTTTATCTGTAGCTTCAGGTAAAAGCCGGATGTCTAAGTCTATTTTTTTTTCAAATATTTCATAATCATAAACCTCACTATACAAAATGCTTTTTCCAATGTCTTTTACATTGTTGTAAAAAACGATGTTTTCTTTGTTTGCAATTGCATTTTTTTCTATATTAACGGCAAATAAATCCATATCAAATGTCCCTTTGAACCTATTCTCAATTTCCATTTTAAATATAAATTTACTTGCACTTTCTAAAGACTCAGTTAATATAACTTTTTGCCCGCTAACTACTTGAATTCCCACCTATCTACCCCCCGGTCTTAAAATCATAATTAAATTTTACAAGCACCAGAGCATTTTCTTTTACTGCCTTTTCTATCACATCATATACACATACCTTAGGATAGCTGTTTACTTTTGCATTTTGTGCCTCAACTAAAATATAATTTTTCACATTATAAGCGTTATTTATAATGCAAATATTTCTGATATAAACTTCAGAAAGTATATTAATTAAAAACATTTTTACATATTCAGAACATTTTGAATTTAATTTTATAAAATTAGATACATACTTCTTAGTCAAATTCCTATTTAGTACCATTTCCCTAAGTTCTTCCTGAGAATAGGATGAAATCTCTAAGTACATATCCTCTTTAAATTTATTAAAATCAAAAGCGCCCTCTTTTGTCTTCTTCCTATTATGGTGTTCTAGTGCGTTTTCAACACTTCCTGTTGCAAAATAAATTTTTAAAAACTCACTGTTTTGGTACACATAGTAAAAGTATTCTCCCAAATCGGTGCATAATTTACTTACTCCTTCAAACATAGTTTCTGCTGCAGAAGTCACAGGAACTATTTTAAAATACCCGCTAAAGAGGGTCTCAAACTCAGCTCTTATAAAATATATATCAAATACAATATCATCGCTTATATTTTTTGATTTTGCAGTAGCTATTTTGATATCATTAATTCCTTTAAAATTACTTCTGTAATAGAAAATTCTACTTTGCATTAAAAAGTCAGGATTTTTAAGCCATAATATATCGGTATTCAACTTAAAAAACTTTTCCATATATTTTATGCAATTATTTTTGTCCAAAAAATCACCTTGAATTTCTTATTGATAGTAACTTCTGTTTTTGGGTTTCTTCAAGCTGGGTTAATTCTTTTTCTACCGCATTTCTCTTTTGTTTTCCTTCCTGATAGATTTTCATTGATTCTTCAATTGTTTCAATGAGTTTTTTATGAGTTTCTTTTAATGTTTCAAGACTGATTACTCCCCTCTCACTTTCTTTTGCAATTTCTATTGTATTTGTCTTTAATAGTTCTGCATTTTGCCTTAATAAATTCTCAGTGGTATCTGTTACCTTTTTTTGAATTTCCAACGCTGTTTTTTGCTTGTTTAACGATATCGTAAGAGCTATCTGGTTTTTCCATATAGGTATTGTAGTAAGTATACTTGCTTGAATTTTATTGGCAAGAACCTTATCATTACCTTGAATAATACGAATTTGCGGAAGGGTTTGAATGGCAATTTCCCTGCTGAGCTTTAAATCATGTATCCTCTTTTCCATCTCATTTAGCATCTGGGCAAAATCATTGTATTTTTGAATGTCAAGCATGTCTTTTGTCTGTTCTGCTTTATTTTTAAGCTCTGCCAATACCGTTTTCCTAAGCTCATCCAACTTTAACTCTCCTGCCGCAATATGCATTTCCAACTCTTTTAAATATTCTAAATTTTTATCATATAAAGAATCCAATATATTTATATCACGTATTAATTCTTTTTTGGCTTTGTCTAAAGAAACTACAATTCTATCAATTGTTTCGGTAACTTCTTCAAGTTTTATCTTGTAGCCAGAAATATTGTTGGAGATTTTCCTTAAAAAAGGAATTTTTCTCTTAATACCTTCCTTTTCCTGTAGTTTGTCCATATCAATACCCTGCATTGTCGTAAGAAGCAAACTTAAATTCTCACCCACTTCACCTGTGTCCTTTGTTTTGACACCGCTTAAAATCCCATCTGCAAATTTTGCAATGCTTCTTTGCACATCAGAGCCAAAAAAAGCTATACTATTAGAATTTGAAACATCTATACTATCTTTTATTTTATTAACCTGGGCAATTTGATTGGAATCAAATTTAGATAAATCAACGGTTATTTCTGTATCACTTTTCTTTAATTCAACTAAGCCGGTGCTGTTTACAGGCAGGTTTTCATTTGTGTTATTTGCTTCTTCATTATTTTCAATGCTGTTTAATAAATCTTCAAAACCCAATATCAATCCCTCCTTTAAAAGTCTGATTTTATCAAATCCTGTAAGGTTTTCAAATCTATATCCAACTCAAAATCACTTTTTTCATTTATATCCTTACAAGTAGTATATAACTTTTCATTTATAATATGAAGTGTTTTTTTTAGTTCTTTTCTGTATTTAATATCGTCATTCGAATTTTTTAAATTAACTAAAATTTCCTCAAGCATATCTATATATTTTAAAAGCATTAATTCTTTGACAGAAATAATTTTTTCAATATTTTTGTTGTAAAAATTAATTATATAATAATAATACGATAAAAATGATAAAAGGTCTGAAAAAATATTATGATCTTTAATATCTAAAAGTTTTTCTTCAATTCTGATTAGTGATTTTTTAGATGCATTTAAAGTCTCCCTGACCTGATGTTTTTCGTCATTATGTTTAACTTCAGGCTCTCTTATTTCTTCTTTTTTTCTTTTAAATATCCTAAAAATAAAAATCACTACTTTCTTTTTAATAAATTACACTATTTAATATTACAAAAAATATTATTAATACTAGCTAATCTACTTTAAAATCAATAATATTAATTTTATTAATATTATATCAAATTTTTTTAAATTTGAAATAGTTTTTTGTTAATTTTTTAATTATTTATTTTTTTGATATGGCAAATATTAAATTTTTCTTTAAAACTATTGACATGAAAAATATATACTAGTATAATTTAATATGCTTAATTGATAAATTATTTTGTTTTAATGAACTTTCACCGTGCGGTCGTGGTGGAACTGGCAGACACGTACGTTTGAGGGGCGTATGCGAAAGCATGTGGGTTCAAGTCCCACCGTCCGCACCAAAAAAGGCTGGTAAAATATTTTTTGTATTTTATCAGCCTTCTTGTGTTTTATAACTTAAATTTTTATAATCCATAATTTATATGGATTATATATTTTAAATAAATTAAATTTAAAAAAATCAGACTTTATAGGATTTTAAGTGTATAAAAACAGAGGACTTCAGTAAGTTTTAAATTCTTACTGAAGTCCAATAAAGTGAATCTATGTTAAAAAGGCTAAGTCTAAATTAGTATGATACATCTAAAAGTATCTTACCCACCTCAGGGGCAATTATACATCCTCCAACATATTCACCATTGACTTCCCCTGAAAGTATAACATGCTCTTCATTTCCATAGCTTGTCAAAGTAAGCATTTCCCCGGTATTTAGTTTCATTTTAATGTTGTTTCCCGCCAGCATTGCAATATATACACCTGTGTATGTTTTGCTTGAGTTTAATATATCTATTATTTTTTCTGTTTCTTCTTTTGTAAATGTTTTTATTTCTTCGTCAAAAAGAGTATATAATTTCATTTCTTTAACAAGCTCAACAGGTATAGCCTTTCCCATTTCCATTAAGGATTCGCCCGTTTCATCCTTAATTGGTTCTTTATTGTATTTGTTGTCAACTATTTCACCTTCTACTAATACTATATCATTTTTATCGAATTTAATCAATACATTTGGATATGTAAATGCCATAGTAACAATACTATACATATCTGGTGAAATCAACCTTGCATATACATATGCTGTATCAGAAGATGTTTTAACTACACTGTCCACCTCTACATTGTATCCACCGGTATTTTTTTCTCCTGCAGCAACAAGTACATACATCCATTCCCCATCTGCTATTGAATATATGCCCTTTTCTTTATAATTATTCTCATACCATTTTGACAATGTTTCATTTTCACTTATTTCTTTTGCATTTACTATTTCATATTCAATTATCTGACCGCTTTCATATTCCGGCTCAGCATCTTTTTTTGTATTTATAACCATAGCGCGTATTTCAGGCTTCCAATTAACATCTGCCCCAATAGTTTCAGTTACAAAACGTCCCGGAATAAATGTCCTGTCATTCACAATCATTGCAGGAACATCTAGTTTAATTTTTTCTTCCTTTACACCTTCCCTTGTTACTACTGCAACATCGCTTCCTATAGTAAGTTTAATGCTAATATCTTCTTTGTCAACTGTAACAACCCTATCCTTTGCGTTCCAGCTAACAACAGCCCCAAGACCTTCCATTACGCCTCGCACCGGAATCAAAGTCCGGTCATTTTCGATAAATGGCTCTACATCCAGCTTAAGTTCTTTACCGTTTAGAATAATTGTAACACCTTTCTTCTGACTGTTACCCATCATCCCCCATACAATGCTTGTAGCCACTACTGTACAAAAAACAGCTATGGCAATTATTTTTTTGAGTTTAGTCATATAAATCAACCTCCATATAAGTTTTATTTATATCATTAGACGCATATTATTTATAATTTGTTCCCGCCATAGCATCTCTTTGTTCTGCATACCTTGCCATCCGGTTTATCAGCCGGCTCATGGATTTTTTCCTTTAAGCTTCTCGTTCCAAAATAAAACCATATACCCGTTATCAGTGCCGAAAGAAAGTCCGCAAAAGGTGCTGCATGAAGAAGTCCTTTTATTCCCCAGAACCTTGGGAAAATAATAATTGCAGGAATTAAAAGTATAATCTGTCTCGTGAGGGTCAAAAAAGTTGCAGCCTTTGGCCTTCCAACGGCCTGAAAAAAGTTTGAGGCAATAACCTGAAAGCCAATGACAGGAGCACATAAAAACCACGTAACCAGTGCATAACTTCCAAACTCCAGTACATCCGCCTCTTTATTAAAGACTCCTATTATTGCTTCCGGAAATGCCCTGATTATTATATATCCTGTAACTACAACCAGTGTGGACGCTAGTATGGCAAGCTTAACAGCTTCTTTTGCACGGTTGTATTTTTTTGCCCCGAAATTAAAGCTTATAATAGGCATAACACCCTGCTTGATACCTATAACAGGCAGGATAAGGAGGGATTGGACGCTATTTACTATACCCATTCCTGCAACATTTCCGCCGTAAAAGAGAAGGCTTTTATTCAGGACAGCATTTAATAAACTGTTAGCCAGCTGCAGCAAAAAACCCGGTATTCCAAGGGAAAAAATAGTGGTTACTATTTTAAATTCCAGTTTCATATTTTTAAATTTAAGCTTTACCATACTCTTTTTACTGCCTATAAAGTAGTAAACTGCCCATATAACTGCAGCCAGTTGGGCTAAAATGGTGGCAAGGGCTGCCCCTGCCATTCCCATCTTGAATATAAAAATAAAGACATAATCCAATACAATATTTATCCCCGCTCCTAAAAACATGGATACCATCGCATAATTAGGGCTTCCGTCAGCCCGGATAAAATTATTTAAGCCCATGCCCAATATTTGAAAGACAGCCCCAAAAAATATAATTCTCATATATTCTACCGCATAGGGCATTATTTCCTCCTTAGCGCCAAATACAGATAACAAAGGTAGCAGAAAAGCCTGTCCCAAAAACATAAATATAAGTCCGGATATAATAAGGAGTAAAACCCCGTGCCCAAGGACTTTTTCTGCTTCATCCTGTTTTTTCTCACCCAGCCTTATGGAAAATAAGGTAGATCCACCTACCCCAAATAAAATAGCTATTGCCATAAGTATAAAAGTTATGGGAAGGGTTATAGTAATGGCCTCAAGACCCTTTGATGCCAAGTCACTGCTTCTTCCTATAAACATCCTGTCTACAATATTGTACAGGGCATTTACCACCATGCCCACAATGGCAGGTATAGAAAACTTCATAAGAAGAGTGAATATTTTCTCTTTCTCCAATGGATTAGCTTGTTTCATTAAAAACCTCCGTATTTTTAAAAGATAATTATTAAGATAAATTATTAATTTATCATGTCCTAAAGCAATTTAAAAAATAGCCCGCATTCAATACTATATAATATATTTTAAAAGTTGGCAAAACAAAAAAGGCCTTAAAGATAATGTACCACTTTAAAGCCTTTTTTAAAATTAATTATATTAATCTAATTATATTAATCAGAGTAAAGAGTGGTTGAAAGATACCTTTCTCCTGTATCAGGCAGGAGAACAACTATATTTTTCCCTTTATTTTCAGGTCTTTTTGCCAGCACCGTACCCGCATATAAAGCTGCACCTGATGATATTCCAACCAAAAGCCCTTCGGTTTTAGAGATGTTTCTTGAAGCTTCAAAGGCATCTTCATCTTTTACTCTTATAACTTCATCAATTATATCCCTGTTTAATATCTTAGGAACAAATCCTGCGCCTATTCCCTGTATTTTGTGGGGACCGGGTTTTCCTCCTGAAAGTACGGGAGAACTATCAGGCTCAACGGCTACAATTTTAACAGAAGGTTTTCTTTCCTTTAATACCTCTCCTATACCTGTAATTGTACCTCCTGTTCCAACACCGGCTACAAATATATCTACTTCTCCACCGGTGTCCCTCCATATTTCTTCTGCCGTTGTCTCCCTGTGAATTTTAGGATTTGCCTCATTGTCAAACTGCTGCGGGATAAATGAATTAGGGATTTCCTCCGCCAGCTGGTAAGCTTTTTCAATGGCTCCCTTCATGCCGTCAATTCCAGGTGTTAGAACAACTTCCGCACCCAAGGCTTTTAGAAGATTTCTTCTTTCTATACTCATGGTGTCCGGCATTGTAAGGATAAGCCTGTATCCTTTAGCTGCAGATACAAGGGCCAGGGCAATCCCTGTATTCCCGCTTGTTGGCTCTATAATTACCGTTTCGCTGTTAATAAGCCCTCGCTCTTCCCCGTCTTTTATCATTGCATATCCGATTCTGTCCTTAACACTGCCCCCAGGGTTAAAATATTCAAGTTTTCCAATAAGCTTTCCCTCAAGTTTATTTATTTTATTATAATTGGTTAATTCCAGCATAGGTGTGTTTCCTATAAGTTGTGTAATGTCTTGGGCTATTTTTCTCATTCCCATTGTAAAACCTCCTGTCTTCTTTAAATATAATACATATAAGACTGATTGGTGTTAATTTTCCTGTACTCCTGCAACAAATCTTCTAAAGTCATTGAATCCACTACAGCATTTATACTTTCGTTCATTTTATTCCATACATTAAGCTGTAAACAGTATTCAAAATTATTGTCCTTTAAAATTTCATTGTTTTTTTCATCAACTACCAAAAGGTCACCTTCTAAAACCCTCAAAATATCCCCCACTTTTATTTTTGAAGGTTCCATCCCTAATGTATATCCACCCTGGGAACCTTTAATGCTTTTAACAAGCCCGGCTTTTCTAAGAAGGGAAAAAACCTGCTCTAAGTAGTTTTCAGAGATATTTTGCCTTGCAGCTATACTGTTTAATGAAACATGTTCTCCTCTTGCATTTACCGCCAAATCCAGCATAGCCCTAAGACCATATCTTCCTTTTGTAGAAATTTTCATATCATCACCTATAACCTAGTATTCCTATATGTTTTATTCGCCTTGTTTTTATCATACTATATTTAGCTATCAATGTCAATAGATATAAAAAAAAAGAGCATATTTATAATGCATCTTAATTATAAAAAAATTATATATTTATTTAAGGAAATTTCTTACCGGTTACAAACCTGTATACTATATATGCGGCGATAATTACAACGGCAACCGGGAAAAGTACAGCCACTATCTTCCCAATTACCTTTACGGCAATAACCACTAAAGCAATTAAAATCAAAATAACTATGATATTCCTTATTGTTTTATCATTCATATAACCCACTCCCAAAAAATTTTCCTCTATTAATTATACTATAGATGGTATAAAAAAATCCACCACCTGTTAAAATACCCGGATTTAAAGAAAACTTTCCGGTTTGCGGGAAAATTTTCTTAAACCAAAGAAGTTTAGCATTAAAAAAGCACCAATAAACTTCAGGTACTTTTCATATATATTTATTAGAGGTTTTGCACTTACATGTAAATATAATCTAAAACACTATTTATTAAAGGGAGATTCCTACAGAGTTGATTAAGTAATTAAGCTTTTCTCTGTCAAGATTCTTTCTTAGTTCAACACCCTTTAAATTAAGAAGTCCTATGGGATATACCGGAACTTTAAACACTGAATATAAGTATTGATCCAAACCACTTAACTGTGAGCCTCCACCAATGATAAAAATCTTGGAAATTGGTGAACCATAGCATCTTTCAATGTAAAATTCAAAACACTTGGCAATCTGCCTTACAAGTCTTTCTATAAAACTACTCACTTTGCCGTAAGTTACAACGTGATCCCTTTTAGAAACACTGGTAGGCCGTGTCATTCCATAGGTCTTCTTTAGCCTTTCTGCTTCCTGAAGACTAATGTTCATCTCATTTGCTATATGGTTGTCTATATTGGAACTGCCAGATAGAATAACTTTATTAAATTCTAATATTCTATCCTTCAAAAAATTAACTATTGTTGTCTCTGAACCAAAATCCAGCACTGCAAAAGTATCACTTTCAACATTTTTATGTCTGTTTCTTCTCTTCGAGTAGTATTCGTCCATGTCCTTTGTATAAATTTCCCTGTTGAAGAATTTAGCGGTACTGTTTGCAGGTATATCAACAGCTAGAGGCTTTAAATCAAGACCTTGCAAAACTTCTATATAGCTTTCCAGGATTTTGCGAGGTACAGCGGTAACAAAGACTTTATATTTTTCCTTGTTGTTTTCTCTGACAGTTTGAAGGACCTTATAGTCCACTCGGTAATTATTAATATCAACAGGAAGAAAATTGGGCATACTATTTTTAATTGTAAAGTCTTCACTTTCACCTTCTTGTTTGTCTATCATGTAAATTCGGGTAATAATATTGGTACCAGACATAATTATTTTAGCATTTTTTGCTTTCATACCTTCTTCTCTTATAACGGATTTTATAACTCTTAAAACCCTTTCCACGTCATATATTGCACCATTCTTAATACAGTCTGGAGGAGTTGATACTATCCCGTAATTTTCGATAAAAATATTATTGTTTTTTCTTACCGATACCTCAACTACCTTAATGTTCCTATACCCTACATCAATACAAACCATTGAAGTTTTCCTGAAAAACAAATCCCAAAACATTTACATATCCCCCTTAAGTGCAAAACATATGTGTTTTAAACATAAACTGTATATAATTATACTTTATAATAACATAGGGCACAACATATTTATTATATAATTTTTATAAAATTTATAACTTTTTTATATAATATAGATATGCCACTTTTAAATAAACTTGTATGCTTTTTTAATTATAGCATATAAATAATTTTAATACTAGTATATTTACTTTTATAGGTACATTTTTTTTATAATTTATTTTTATTAGAGCAAAAACTGGAAAAATAATTTTTTTAATAAATTTATGCGAATAATTTATGTCTACCAGCACTTATATAATATTGTCGGAAATTTCCTTCAAAAACTTTAAAACTATTTTTACTTCTTCTAAAGTATTAAAGCATCCCACACTAATCCTTACTGCACCGGTTTTTATTGTTTTTAATGTAGTGTGTGCCAAAGGTGAACAGTGAAGCCCGGAACGGGTGGCTACATTGTACACTTTATCCAGTACATAGCTCACTTCATTTGATTCCACATCATCAAAATTAAAAGCAATAATCCCGGAGTTTTTTGAAATTTCCGGTCTGCTGTATATTTTGACATTTCTAAGCTCTGATAAACCTTCATAAATTGTTTTTACAAGTTTATGTTTTAATATGTTAATATTGTCCAGTCCCATTCTGTTGATATACTCAATCCCATAGCCTAACCCAACTATTCCGGGAGTATTTATTGTACCGCTTTCAAATATATCAGGAAATGTTTCAGGTTGCATAAAACTTTCAGAATTACTGCCTGTTCCACCAAGAATCAAGGGATTAATTTTTATTCCCTCCCTGACATAAAGCCCTCCTGTCCCCTGAGGTCCTAAAAGACCTTTATGACCTGGAAATGCCAGCATGTCAATATTTAATTCCTCTACATCTATTTTTATACTTCCGGCTCCCTGGGCTGCATCAACTAAAAACAAAACCCCCTTTTCCTTTGCAATGGAGCCAATATCCTTAACCGGCATTATAATACCGTTTACATTTGATGACAAAGTGCTTACAATAAGCCTAGTATTACCTTTTATAGCCCTTCTAATGTCTTCTGCGTCTACTTCGCCAAATTCATCCCCCGGCACAATGGTAAGTTCTATAATATTTTCTTTTTCCAAGGCCTTTAGGGGTCTTATTACAGAATTATGCTCCATGCAAGTGGTTATTACATGGTCCCCTTCCTTTAACACGCCTTTTATTGCAATGTTAATTGCCTCTGTGGCGTTTTTGGTAAATACAACCTGCATGGGGTTTTTTATATTAAAAAAGTCTGAAATAATCTCTCTTACTTTAAGTACTGCCCTTCCTGATTCAAGGGACATTTTATGTCCACCCCTGCCAGGGTTTGCACAATATTTTTCCATACACCAAAGCATTTCCTCATAAACTCTTTTAGGCTTTGGAAATGAAGTTGCAGCATTGTCAAAATATATCATAGTAACCCACCCTCTATTAATCAGTCTTAAATACATTTTAGAAAAATTTAAAACACTTCAGGAAATTTTAAAGCTTCAGGTATTTTGGAAGTTCTAAACCTGCTTTTTTAGCTGCATAAATAGCAGAATCAATGTCCACCATATTTTTATCATTGTAAATCATATAATTTGTTCTGTATTTTGCCGGTGTATTAATTAGCATAATGGTATTTGCCCCTGCCTTTAAAGCCCTGATCTGGGCATCTTTACTTAAAGATGCCAATGCTGTAGTCGAAGGTATGTATACTTTTTTGCACACAATTCTTGTAACCGCCATAGTTCTTATAGTAAGGTCAATATCACCAGGGGGCATATTTTCAAAGACGGTACCTTTTGCAGGAATAAAAGGTCCTATTCCTATCATATTAATACCCATTTCTTTAAAATAAAGTATATCCCGGGCAATATCCTCTATAGTCTGACCGGGAATTCCAATAATGTTTCCCGAACCATTTATGTAGCCTAATTCCTTTAGCCACCTAGAACATTTAAGCCTTGAATCAAAATCCCCGTCCGGATGAATTGTCTTAAAAAGCTTTCTGTTTGTTGTCTCGATTTTTAAAAGGTAATTGTCTGCACCCGCTAATTTTAAACTTTCATACTCTTCAAAGGATTTTTCCCCCACACTCAGGGTTATTCTCATGCCGGTTTCTATTTTTATCCTCTTTATAAGCTGTATAAGTCTTTCCGTTCCCCAGTGAGGGTCTTCCCCTGACTGGAGTATCACTGTTCTTAAGCCAATTTTATTCAGATACCCCACTACTTCCATTATTTCTTCTTCATTCATTCTATACCTTTCAATTTTGTTTTGTGAATTTATACCGCAGTATTTGCACTTTTTACAGCAGTAATTGGAAAACTCAATGGCACCCCTTATTTCCAGCACATTTCCCACAGTCTCTCCCTTTATCCTGTCAGCTGCAGCATAAATACTTTCAATTTCTTTTATGTCTTTCGTTGAAAGAAGGTATACAATTTCTTTTTCTAAAAGTTCGTCCCCGTCTTCAATCTTTTTTAAAATATCCAAAAATTCCTTTGATACAGAAGCCCCAAGTTTTTTATCAATAAGCCCCTGAAGCTTCATTTTTTTGTCTTCATATATGCCTCTTACTTCAATCTGATTTTCAAAAAGTATATTTTTAGCCTTTTCAAGGTTTACACCCTGTATTTTTATAGCTATAGCACATACTGTACCTGATTCCGGCGGGGAGGGAACTAAATCCGTCTCTATTCCGTTTTCCCTTAATAGCTTGTTTATTAAAAGCATCTGGGCACTATTTTTTGCCAGTATTAAATAAAATTTTTCCTCCACATATACACATCCTTTCAAAAAAGTCCCTTGGACTTCCCCCCTTATCTTTGACTTTCCTTGTCTCATAAAACTCCTGTCTCATAAAACTATAAAACTCCTTAAGACTTTTTTATTTAGTATTAAAGAGTTTTTATATAATTTTAATAAGTAATGGCAACCTTTGCCTTTACACCATTGATGTTTCCCAACTTACCGGCCAGCGCCCCTATTTCGTCATTGGTACCGTCTACAATAATGGATATAACCGATATACCCTTTTCCTTATAGGGAATGCCCATCCTCCCTACAATTATATGACCAAAATCACTTAGTATATTATTTATTTTTCTGGAAGTTTCCTCGCGGTTGTTAACCACTATTCCTAAAACAGCCACTCTGTTTTTCTCCATATAAAAACCCCTTGCATGTTAAAATGTTTAATTGTCTAGACTTTCAATAGCCTTTTTAATTAAATTCTCATCCTCTAATGTACACTGGACTACTTCCCCTATTTTTTTCCTTGGCAAGATAAATTTCAGTTTATCCCCTACTATTTTTTTATCGTAAAACATCTGGTTATATACTTTTTCCACATCAATACCTTTTAGGGAAACAGGCAGGTTTATTTTTTCTAAAGTTTCTTTAACTTTTTGGGTTGCGTAATCATCTATAAGGTCAAGATAATTTGCCAAGTTAAAAACAGCTACCATTCCTAAAGAAACACACTCGCCGTGAAGTAGTTTAAAATCCATCACTGTTTCAATTGCATGACCTATGGTATGGCCAAAGTTAAGAATTGCCCGAAGTCCACTCTCCCTCTCGTCTTTTTCAACAACACTGCCTTTAATAGAGCAGTTCACCTTTACAATATACTGCAGAACCCTTTCATCTAAATTCATAATCTTCTCGGCATTTTCATCAATATACTCATAAAATTCTTCATCTTTTATGATACCATGTTTTACAACTTCCGCAAGTCCGGAGGAAAGATCCCTTTTAGGAAGGGTTTTGAGGGAATTAACATTTATATATACCAGTTTTGGCTGGTAAAAGGAGCCAATTATGTTTTTGTGTCCTTTAAAATCCACCCCCACTTTTCCTCCCACACTGCTGTCAGACTGTGCAAGAAGGGTTGTGGGGATTTGTACAAAATTAATCCCCCTAAGAAAAGTAGAGGCTACAAATCCTGCAATGTCTCCCACTACTCCCCCGCCTAATGCTATAATTGTAGCATTTCTATCTAGTTTAAGGGTAATTAGAAAGTCATAAATTTGTCTTACCGTATCAAGGTTTTTGTTGCTTTCACCCGCTTCAATAACAAACTTCTTAACATCTAAACCGACACTTTCAAAAGCTTTCATACACTCATCTGCCTGATATTTGTCCACATTGGTATCGGTTATCATAACATACTTTCCTTTAAGTGCCGCATCATCAATAGCCTTCCCTATGCCGTTATAATCAGTTGTTATATAAATTGGATAACTTCTCTCACCTAAATTGATATTTAGTTTAGTCATTGACACTCCACCTTTATAAAAAAATATGTCCAATATGTATATATCCAATATGACCACATTTTTAACATGTGGCCATATTGTTTATATAAAAACATCTGCTATTCAATTACAGCTCTGCACCTTTCACAAATTGAAGGATGCTTTTCATCTTCTCCTACCGTCTTGCTAATCATCCAGCATCTTTCACATTTTTCCCCTTCTGCCTGGGATACTACAACCTTTAATCCTTCAAATTCTTCATCTTCATAGAACTTTCCTTCTACTTTTTCTGAATTTACAATTTCTACATCGGACACTATAAAAATTGTAACTAAGTCTTTTTCTATTGACTTTAAGAAATCGTAGTGGGATTCATTTGTGTATATGTTTACTTTGGCATTTAATGAGTGCCCTATTAGCTTTTCTGTCCTTGCAATTTCTAAAGCCTTTGAAACCACTTGACGGATTCTTATTATTTTTGCCCACTTTTCTTCTAACTCTTTATTATCATATGTTTCATTTATAACAGGCCAGTAGTTTAGCTGCACGCTTTCAGCGTCGTCCCCTTCTTTGTGGGGCATGTGCTGCCATATTTCCTCAGTTGTAAAAGCAAGTACAGGAGTCAGCATCTTAACCAAAGCATCTAATATTTCAAACATAGCAGTCTGTGCAGCCCTTCTTCCTATAGAATCTGCCTTTGAAGTATAAAGTCTGTCTTTTATTATATCAAGATAGAAGTTACTCATATCTATAACACAGAAATTGTGTATTGCATGGAACATTAGGTGGAACTCATACCGGCTGTATGCGTCATCCACCACTCTTATCAGCTTGTTAAGCTTCATAAGAGCCCATTTATCAAGTTCGTATAATTTGTCATATTCCACACTGTCCTTATTAGGGTCATAATCATTTATATTTCCAAGGATAAACCTGCATGTATTCCTGATTTTTCTATAAACCTCAGAAAGCTGTTTTAGTATGTCTTTTGAAATTCTAATATCGCTCTTATAATCTGAAGACGCAACCCAAAGCCTTAAAATATCAGCTCCATACTCTTTTATAACATCTTCAGGGTCAATCCCGTTTCCTAAAGATTTAGACATTTTCCTTCCTTCACCATCAACAACATATCCATGGGTCAGGACAATTTTATAAGGTGCCCTTCCCCTGGTTGCAACGGAAGTAAGAAGGGAAGACTGGAACCAACCTCTGTGCTGGTCACTTCCTTCTAAATACATATCAGCAGGTGAATACAATCCCTCAATAGTTTCTAAAACCGCTGCATGGGTAGAACCTGAGTCAAACCACACATCCATTATATCCTGTTCTTTTTCAAATTCACTGCATCCACATTCACACTTAGTGCCTTCAGGTAGAATGTCCTTTGTATCCACCTCATACCATGCATTAGAGCCTCTTTCCTTAAAGAGGTTTGCCACCGCTTCTATTGTTTGATCATTTATAAGCTCTTTATTACATTCTTTGCAGTAAAATATAGGAATTGGAACTCCCCATATTCTCTGTCTAGAAATACACCAGTCCCCTCTGTCTCTAACCATTGCTGTTATCCTGTCTTTTCCCCATTCAGGAACCCACTTAACTGTGTCAATAGCTTTAATTGCCTCATCCCTGAAACCTTCCACAGATGCAAACCACTGCTCTGTAGCCCTGAAAATTATTGGTTCTTTACATCTCCAGCAATGAGGGTATTGGTGATCTATTTTTTCAGATGTCAGAAGATGCCCTGTTTCTTTTAGCTGTTCAATAATGGCAGCATTTGATTTTTCGTAGAAAAGACCTGCAAACTGTCCTGCCTCCTCTGTTAGATATCCTTTATCGTCAACAGGTACAATTACAGGAATATCGTATTTTTTACACACTTCAAAGTCCTCTGCACCATGACCCGGAGCAGTGTGAACACAACCGGTACCCGCTTCTAAAGTTACATGGTCACCTGTTATTATCACCGAATCCCTGTCAAGGAAAGGATGCCTGCACAAAATTCCTTCCAATTCCTCTCCTTTAAACCTTTCAACCACTTGATATTCTTCAATTTCTGCTGTTTTCATAACATTTTCTATTAATTCTTCTGCCACTACATAGTACTCATTACCGGCTTTTACTACAGCATAATCAAATTCTGCATTTAAACATATAGCTAAGTTTCCAGGGAGCGTCCAGGTAGTTGTAGTCCATATTACAAAATAAATATCATTTACATTATCAGTTATTGATTTAAATTTACCTTTGTCATCTTTTACGTTAAATTTAACATATATAGATAAAGTGGTATCCTCTAAATACTCTATTTCAGCCTCTGCAAGTGCTGTTTCACACTGAGGACACCAGTATACAGGTCTCAATCCCTTATAAATATATCCTTTTTTTGCCATTTCTCCAAATACTTCAATTTGTTTAGCTTCAAATTCAGGCTCTAAAGTTACATAAGGGTTATTCCAATCACCGCGTACTCCAAGCCTTTTAAAAGCATTTCTTTGTATATCCAGGTACTTTAGGGCAAAATCCCTGCAGGCATTCCTGAACTTTACAGGTCCTACTTCGTGCCTCTTTAAGCCCAGTTCTTTTATTGCCCTTTGTTCAATGGGAAGACCGTGAGTATCCCAGCCTGGAACATAAGGGGTTTTGTATCCTTTCATACTGTAGTACTTTATAACTATGTCCTTTAGTATTTTGTTTAAAGAAGTTCCAAGATGTATTCCCCCGTTTGCATAGGGAGGTCCGTCATGTAGGATAAAAACAGGCTTTCCTTCATTTTTCGCAAGCTGTTTTTTATAAATATCCATATCTTCCCATTTCTTCAAAAACTCCGGTTCCCTTTGAGGAAGATTCCCTCTCATGGGAAAATCGGTTTTTGGTAAATTTAGTGTTTTTCCATAATCAACTGACATATTTATACCTCCATTTATAATTTAAACTTTTATGTTGTTTTCAAAAATATTATTTATAATCAAAAAGCCCTCATCCTGAAAAAAGGGACGAGAGCTTTAACTCACGCGGTACCACCCACTTTATTTATTAATATATAAACCCAGCGGCATTTATTACCAAGGCAGCATTAATGCCATTTGAATATAGCCTGATTTATATATTAAATAAATCACTCAATTAACATAACGGGTTACCCGGCTTTGCTTAGTGGAAATTTCTTTCTTTCGGCAAAGCAACTCCTAGATGATTTTCGAAAATTACCTTTACAGGTTCGCACCAGCCACCTGCTCTCTTAAAAAGAATAATTTTCTACTCCTTCTATTCATCGTTTTTAACGCTATTAAAGTTTTGGTCATTTAAGAGAAATTATACAATATGGTATATTTTAATGTCAAGGGAGGATTTTTAATTTATTTTTTGAACTCCCACAACTTCATAACTTGAAAGCCTGTTGCCATCCCAGTTAAACAGCATTGTACCCTGTTTTCCCGTAGGCATGGCTTCACCGTTTTCAAAACCAATTACAGTGGTTTCTTTTTTTAATATTTTAAAGCCTATTACAGCCAAAACACCGCTTTTTTCAGCTACACCTGAAGCTTTATAATCCGGATAGTTGGTATAGGTAGTTCCGAAATTTAAAATCCCGTTTGCTATATCATTATCTACAAGATTCATTGGAAGATATTCCTGGTTTGTAAGTATTGTAGCCCCGGGTGGCCTTGTCCCTTTATCAAATGGCTCATGTGTTTCGTAGTTTACAGCCTGCAGCACCTCCGGGTCGTATTTTAAATTTAGCTGGTAGCCTGCAAAATTAGCTGCAAGGTTTATGCTGATTTCTGCCTTTATAACATCCCCTACTTCTCCCTGGTTTTTATCAACCTTTAAATATATGTAATTGCTTGTTGAAGGTTCATTGGGAACAGGTATGCTTTCTATATTTACATCCTTTACCAATCTTTTGTCTTCTTCAGTTGTTTTTGGGGCAACACCTATGCTGTCTTCCTCCCCGCCAGGGCTTTTACCGTTAGTTTCCCCGTTATCACCTGTAATATTATCTTTTCCTCCTTCATTGCCGCCTTGTTCCGCACTTTGGTCTTTCCTTGAAATGTCAGAATCTGTGACAACAGGGTCATCTCCTTGTTTGTCCTTGTCTTTATTTGAGCTGCATCCGGTTAAAACAGAAAAAATCATAAAAATTGATGCCAAAAGCAAAATTATTTTTTTATTATTGTACAATAATATCATCTCCTAAAATAAAGTTATTTACACTATTCCTTGAATTCTTTTATAACACAATATTAACTAAAATTCAATTGTTTTTATCACATTTTAACAAAAGAAAAAAGCCACAAAATAATGTATAAATCATTATATGCGGCTTTTATATTAAATTATAAATTTATAATATATATTTAAAATATTAATTAGTTGATTACAACCGATTTAGTTGATTACAACCGATTCCTGCACTTTGCAATCAGGTATTTCATAACCGTCCCAGTTAAAGATCATTACTCCTAAAGTAGTACCTGATGCTGAAGGCCTTCTTTCAAATGTAATTTCCGTTCTTTCTTCTTTTAACACTTTAAATGAAATTTCTGCTAAAACACCGCCGTCTTCACTATAACCACTGCTTCTTAAAGAAGTCATATCCACATATAATTTTCCAAAAGCCAATCTTCCTGCTTCTAAATCATTGGAAACAACTGATATTGGTAAGAATTCTTCGTTATTAATAACGGTGCTGCCTCCTGGCATTGTGCGCTTACCGTAAACCTCACCTGATGGCTGTACAGGAACTAAAACTTCAGGGTCATATTGTACATTTAGCTGGTAACCTGCAAAATTTTCAACACCTTTGAGTAAGAATGTTGCTGTTATTATTTCCCCTGCTTTAGCACTGCTTTTATCCACCACTATAGATACATTATTTTCTGAAACACTTGAAGAAGCATTTATTGTTTCCGGTTGGATTATTCTGTAATTTGTAAGTCTTTCACCATACCAGTTGCTGAGGTACGTGCCTGAAATGCCGTTTGGCATTGTACTTGTGTTTTCAAACCTGATATTTGTGCTTTCCTCTCTTAGCACTTTAAAGCCTATTACCCCGATAGTTCCTGATTCCTCAGGTTTTCCACTCAGTCTATACTCTTCCATATAGCTATATGCTTTACCAAAATTAAGTATTCCCTTTGATAAATTGTTACTAGCCATGGATATAATGCCAAATTCCTGATTCATTAATACATCCCCGTTACTTGGTGACGTATTTTCACGGAAAGGTTGCCCTGTATTAACATCAACCGGCTCCAGTACATTAGCATCATATTCTATATTTAGCTGATAAGCTGCAAGGTTAGGTATACCGTTTACATTAATATAAGCTTTTATAATTTCCCCTGCCTTAGCTGATGTTTTGTCTAATTTAATTTCTATATATCCAGGTTCCTCCGGACTTGGAGTTTCCACCGGGCCATCATCTGACTGGGATATGATGATAATTTCCGGCTGTATTACCGAATAATTTGTAATTTTGTTCCCATACCAGTCATATAGCATTGTACCTGAAATGCTGTTTGGCATTGTAATTGTATCTTCAAAACTAATACTTGTATTTCCTTCTTTTAATACTTTAAATCCGATTGTACCTAAAGTACCTGTACTACCTTCTCCTTGTCCGCTTAATCGGTAATCATTAAGCAGTGAGTAGGATTTTCCAAAATTTAATATTCCTTTTTCAGCATCATTTGCTGCAATTTTAAAAGGCATGTATTCTTCGTTTACCACAAGTGTACCGCCTTCCGGCACTGTGCCTGCCTTAAATGGCTCTAATGTATCAGGGTTAACAGGCTGCAAAAATTCAGGATCGTATTTTATATTGAGCTGAAAAGCTGATAAATAATTGATATTGTCAACTTTTATGACAGCTTCTATAACATCCCCAACCTCAGCATAAGTTTTATCTAACTCCAGGGAAAGGCTGCCGTATGTATCATTTCCACCCTCTGAATCTTTTTCATTAATTGTGAAAGGCTGTGATGTGGTATAATTGGTAATCCTGTTACCTTTCCAATCATAGAGTAAAGTTCCTGATATGCCACCTGGCATTGTAACTGTATCTTCAAATCCGACAGAAACGGGTTCTTCTTTTAATACTTTAAACCCGATTACAGCTAAAGTACCGGTATTTTCACCATTACCTGATTTCCTGTACTCATCAAAAAATGTATATGTCTTTCCAAAATTTAAAATTCCCTCTTCAATATTATTTGAGGCCATTGTCAAAACTTTGTAGTTGTCATTAACTAAAATATCCCCATCTTTAGGGAAAGTTTTTCTTTTCATTGGAGTACCTGTATCAGGGTCTACTGCTTCTAAGATTTCAGGATCATATTTTATATTAATCTGAAATCCTGCTAAATTGTCAATACTATATGCATTGACCTTTGCTAATATTATTTCACCAACCTGTGCCTTTTCTTTGTCAAACTCCAAAGAAAGATAATTTTCTATTGTCTTGGCATTTACAGAACCGTTTTTGGAACCGGATATTGAGCTAAAAGCGTCTAAAACAGAGTCTAAATTAGAAATAGCAAACACCGATGTCAGCAAAAGCGCGACAACTAAAACCCTACAAATATTTTTTTTCATGTTAAAATCTCATCTCCTCCCAAAAAATTCGTAGATAACCGGCATGCCGTATATATGTCAAAATGTCAGTAATAATTATTTTACCTCCCTTCCTTCATATTTGACATATAAAGTATTTAGCATGCTATTGTATTTAATTGTTATATAAAAATAAATATTAATAAACTATTCCAAATAATCACATAAATGGCAATGCTTAAAAGCACAAAATCACAGGGAAGATAGCAGAATTTTCATATCAGGAATATTAGGTAAAAGGCTGGTATGTTTTAAAACTGACGTATTTACTGACAATAGCTAATAATTAGCATATACCCTACATATTTTTATTTTCATAATTTTATATATATAATTTAAAATTATTAGCCTGTATAATTAACACAAACTTTTTTAATAGTTTTAAAGGAGCATTAAGTTTCAAGTTAACTGTGTATTAATAAGCATTCTCCTTAATATAATTATATGATAATTCTGCCCATCTTTCAACAATGATTTATACTAGCAGAAGGCTTTTAAAAAGTCAATACAAACGTATTTTATTACACCAAAAAATTAATTTTGTAAGGTTTTTTAGAATAAAATATGTAAAAAAACACATCTTTATTGAATACTATTACATATTTACAAATAATATAATAAAATAAAATCAGGATGTATATATATACATCCTGATTTTTGTTTTTATAAAATCTGCATTTATATTTACTTTTTTGCTTTATTCAGCTACTGTATTTAAGGAATATACATATCCTAGTACATACGCCAGTGGTGAGTTCCAGTAAATACAGATTTCGTTGGTAGCATAACTTCCAGTTACGTCTGCATAACGCCTTGCCGGTGGTGTATTTTCATCTACCATCTGGGAAACAGGATCCCATATTTCATTCATTATTTCTGCATTAGGACCACCTACAAGCATACCCGGTACAGTGGTTTCAAGTACAGCTGAAGGTCTGTGGTGAGGATTTTGTGCGCTCTTTTCCCCGAATGCTGTTACATAGCTTATATCGTTTGCATTTCTTCCAAGGAAATAATGTATCTGGTCTAAAACAGCTTCTTTATATCTTGGATCCGGCTCTATCATATCTGCAAATATCAGCATCATAGCCCGGTCAGCTAAATCTTTATTGCTGCCCCATACATAATAGTCTAATGCAACTTTGTATCCGTCTTTTTCCCATATTTTTAATATACTTTGTGCATTGTTTATAAATGCATTCTTAGTTTTTTGATACAATTCGGTGTCTTCTTCAATTAAAGGATTAGTGAGTATTGCCACATGTGCATAAGAGCCCATTTCTACCCATCCAAAACCTGGTTTTGGAAGATAGTTGTCTTCCATATATTTCAGATATTTCTCGTCTCCGGTGGTTTTATATAGTTCTGCTGCTGCCCAGTAGCGTTCGTCCGTCGCACTGACATCATTGTATGTTCCGGTTTTGAAGAATGACGGATCAGTGTACCTGTTTACAGTTGGATTTTCTTCTAGCCATTCCCATGCAAATATTGCTGCATCCAGACACTGATTTGCAAATTCTTCATCAATATCTTTGTACATTCTGTATGCATATGCCATAACTGCTGCAAAGTCCCCTGTTGCCTGTGCTGATACAGGTGACAAATACAATGGTGATTTATCCTCATGAGGTAAAATAGTCATAGGTGCATGGTCTTTTGCAGTAACTTTGTGGTATACACCGCCTGTTTCAGGATTTTGCATTTTTAGCATCCATTCCAGTTCGTATCTTATTTCACCCAGTAGTTTTTCCGGTCCTCCAAAATCAATTTCCTGTGTAGTTGGGAAATGTTCTGCAGTCAATAACAAGTCTGCAACCGCTTTTGATGCAGGAGTGATATATCTTCCAAAATCACCCGCATCGTACCATCCGCCGTGTACATCTATTTCCACATCTCCATATACAGGGTCATCCGGATCATAGTAGGAAGCTTTTTGAGTATGACCTGCTTCACGTGCAAACAGTTCACCTACATATTCTGCTTCCAATTCACCGCTTCTTTGATAGTAGAACATCTTTAACACTGCTTTAGTTACTTCATCATATACATCCTCAGCTATACCAAATACCGGTGATACATCATTTCTTACTTTCACGTAGTAGTTTCCGTTGTAGTCAAAAGAAGTAAAGTCAGCTGCACGTGTAATATCACCGCTATTAGGGTCTACAACCGGATTACCGTCTTTATCTTTGCTGTATAATGAAAGGTTTCCGGTAAACACAAGCTGGTCATCTTCTGTATAGAGCCTGAATGTACGCTCATCTGAAATTACAAATGCAACTTTGTTATCTTCCGGACGGTACCCAATTTGATTTAAGCGTATAGGATTTTCCTTTTCCTCTTCCGGAAGGGTACCTTCTGTCATAACAAGGTTGAAATCATCAAAGTAGAAATACTCGTCAACTTCAGTCGGCTCTCCGTACACTCCTAAATTGAAGCAGAAGCGTGCAAGTGTATCGTCTTCATACATCATGGTAAACTCTTTTTCATAAGTCTGCCATTCTTCAGACATTCTTATTCTGTCTTCAAGGTAGCCTATATAGAATCCTCCGTTTTCCTGAATACGTACTTGTACACTCCGGTCCACATTTCCTTTATACCTGAAGGAAAGCTTGTACTTATTTCCTTCATAAAGTTTTACACCGTCTTGGTAGAACTGAATTGAATAATCTTCAGTACCTGTATTAGTAATATGTATTACTGCTTCTTCATCCTCAACTTTGAATGTTGCCTCTGCATCAGCCATTGTAAATAGTCCCCAATTTCTGGTTCCTGATGAAAAGTCCGCATTTCTTATCATATTTCCTTCAGGGTCTTCTTTCTTTGTTCCGGTACCATAGTCAATATAGTAAACTTCTACATTGTCAAGGTATACAAAATATGTTTCTCCTTCTTCACCAAAACCACCAAGCTGGAATTGTAAAAGTACGTCAATTTCTTCAGGCACCTCAAAATCGTCAAATACTACATTCTTAAATTCTTCGCCTGCAGCTATTTCAAATACTTTTCTATATATTTCATTTTCCTCATCAGGTTTTGAAGGGTCAACAATCTGGAATATTGCTGTTTTATCTATATCAGATGCTATATCAAAGGAAATTGTATATGTTCTTCCAGGTTCTACAATGAAAGCACGCCAGTTACCCATCATTACATCCCATGGGTTTTCATGACCGCCTTCAATTTCTATTGAAGCATAACCGTTATCTGCTGTTAAAACACATGTATCAGAAGCCCACCATGCATTTGTCCTTCCTGTAAAGCTTCCATTGGCAACATCTGCATAAACAATGTTCGGTATTTCTTTTATTTCAACATTATCTACATAGATGTTGTATACTTCTCCTTCTTCGCCAAATGAACCCAGTTGGAATGCAAATTTTGCACCAAAATCATCAATTGGTTCAAAGTCATCAAATGTAAATGTAACAAGTTCACTTCCTGCAGGAACTGTAATAGTTTTTCCAAATACTTCTGCATCTTTTTCGTCAGCATTTACTATCTGGAACCTTATATTTTGCTCAATCTCACTTGCTATATCAAATGAAACCTGGTAATTTACTCCGCCTTCCAGCTGGAATACCTGATAATAGCCAATCATAACATCCCACGGATCCACTGAACCGCCTTCAAGTTCAACTACACCGACGCCATCTTCAACTGTAAGGGTACATTCATTGCTCCACCAGCCGTTTATTCCTTTTGAGAAATCACCGTTAGGAACCCTGTTTTTAAAGCGGTCTGGATCAATAACTACTTCACCCGGATCACTTGGGTCTTGATAGTCTCCTGTTCTTTCAATAGCAAGATTACTTACTTTTACAGCATGATACCCTATAAATTCATCTTGGTCAAAATATCCTAAACGTATGGAAAATTTTGCAGGTACGTCTTCAGCAACTGCAAAAGGAATCTCAACGGACTCCGGAGTTTCAGCTAATGTAACAGGTACCACCTGATCTAAAATAACTTCCCCGTTTATATCATCTTTTTCTAAAACAACGCGTACACTGCGGAGTTTTTCAGAAAAATCAGGTGAGCCTCCAAGGGAAACGGATAAATTGTACTCTCCTTTATCCAGTTCAAAAAGATCCTCGTATATAAGCTGTATGTCATCCTCTGAAGTTCCTGTATCATAAATTCTTACTTCTGCTCCAGTTAGTTTTGAAGCTTTCATTTCAGCACTTGTATGGGACAGAGTATACAAAGTCCATCCGGCAACGGTATCGGTTTTTTCCGTTATAACTTTTGGCTCATCCGGATCTTCTTCTTTATCTTCAGCAGGAAACTTACTTATCACTTCAAGTATATACCTGCTTACCAATGCTGCGTCAATAGTATCAACTAAATTGTCTCCGCTTACATCTGCAACTTTAAATTGCCAGGAACCAGGCAATAATCTTTCTTCATATAAAATGTGTTTCATAATTATTGAGTAGTCAATGCTTGTAACTTTTTCATCCCCATCTAAGTCACCGTACATGAACTCAGGCAGTACTAAAGCTTCTGAGTCATCCCCTTCTCCGGCTCCTGTCGCCAGTACTTGCGGTGTCAAAAGAGTCAAAACCATAGCAAGTACCAAAAATAGTGTCAAGCTTTTTTTGGCCATTACTTTACCACTCCTTTTTGATAATTTTTATTTTAAATAAGTAAAATTATTGTACACCAAAAACTAAATAATCTGCTTTTTATAGTAGTATTTGGCACATTTAGTGGTGTAATAAAGATTTTTATAACAGATATATGGAATGTTAGATGAATGTTAGATAAAGTTTAGAAGAAGTTTGTCCAATGTTTAGATAAGGTTTTTAATGAAACTTACATAAAGTTTAATACGTTAATTATTGCGTTTGGTTAATTGCCTTATTTATTTAGTTTGGTTATACAAATGATTTTACTTAAATAATAAAATACAATTATATAAAGCGTATAGGTGCATCTTTCTTGTTATTTTTATTTTAATATTCTTTTTTAACAGTACATCTTATATATCTATATTTATAATACCACATATTCTAATTTTTTGGATATATGAATATAAATTTTTCGACTACCCTTAAATATATGCGCATACTCTCAAATTTTTGGGTACTTAGTTTTTATTTTTATGTACTTAAAATAAAAATATTATCGAATTACCTATTGTTTTCCCTTGTTTACAGTCTTTTAATACAAAAAACGCAGGTTTTTACCCGCGTTGTTTTTACTCACATTTTTTGTGTAAAACCTATATGTCTTAAAACCACCTTTTTTTACGGAAGTTGATTTTTATACTGTTCATTAGATATATTACCCATAGGATCCACTATTCCTTGTCTGTCCAATTTATTTGTATAGAATTCTTCATAGTCTTCATATCCGCCCATATCCTGGGGAGTGTCTGCTGAACCCTGTTTTAAAAGATCATTTAACTGGTCTATTCCTTCAAATTCATCATCTTCCCTTGAATTAAGATACTTTCTTCCTATAGGCATATCTATAACCTTTTCCTCTACAGGTCTCTGATTCTTTAAAGTTGCCATTTTTTCCTCCCTATCTTTTTCACAATCAATGCAAAGCCTGGAATAAGGCAGTGCTTCAAGCCTTTCATATGAAATTTCTTCACCACAAATCTCACATTTTCCATATTTACCATTATCTATTTTGTCCAAAGCTTCATTTATTTCCTGTAACAGATGCTCTTCATGTACTTTAAGGGCATTATTTAGCTCAAACTGAAATAATTCCGTTGCAATTTCTGCAGGATGGTTATCATAATTAGACAGTTCACCGGGAGAATCCACATCTTGTTCTGCAATCTTATGGTTTTTCATATTATTTATTGTATTTTCAATTTCTTCTTTTTGCTTATGAAGTAATTGCTTTAATGTATCTATTTTCAATTCATTTATATTATTGGTTATATTGCTTTGTGCGCTGTTATCTATATTATTATCCATCATTTTTTCCTCCTTATTTAAACTCATATTTTTATAAAACTTATAAAGAATAAAAAAGTATTAATTAATTTATACAAAGGATAACTTTTTATTTGATGTTTATTATGGAAGAAAAAAAATGCCGGTTTAATATTATGTTGAAACTTTTACTATTTACAAATATAATAAAGCTATGTTTAGTAAAGCTGTATTATTTTTAAAACAGGAGGAACAAATATGGACTACAAAGTTGATATAGGTGTATTCGGCGGTTCAGGATTTTATTCTTTTTTATCAAATGTAGTGGAAATAGAAGTTGATACTCCTTATGGAAAACCCAGCGACAAAATAGCCATTGCTGATTATGCAGGAAAGAAAATTGCTTTTTTGCCCCGCCACGGCAAGGCACATCAATTCCCACCGCATATGATTCCATACAGGGCCAATCTTTATGCAATGAAAATGTTGGGGGCAAAAAAAATACTTGCACCTACGGCTTCAGGGAGTTTAAAGCCTGAAATAAAGCCTGGGGATTTTGTGATATGCGATCAGTTTGTCGACAGGACAACAGGACGTAAAGACACCTTTTTTGACGGTCCTGTAACTAAGCATATCAGTTCTGCCCATCCCTATTGTTCTGAACTTAGACAAATTGCTATAAATGCAGGAAAAGATTTAGGAATTACAACTCATGAAAAGGGAACTGTAGTTGTTATTCAGGGACCTAGGTTTTCAACAGTTGCCGAAAGCAGATGGTTTAGTAAAATGGGCTGGGATGTAATAAATATGACCCAATACCCCGAAGTTTACCTTGCAAAAGAACTGGGAATATGCTATGCAAATATAGCCCTTATCACAGATTATGATGCAGGACTTGAAGGACGTGACGATATAGCGCCTGTTACTGAAGAGGAAGTTTTAAAGGTATTTGACGAAAATAATGAAAAAGTTAAAAAAATGCTGTTTGAAATTATTAAAAGAATTGACACAGACTCAAAAAACTGTGACTGCCCTGAGTTTGACTTAAAGGAATTGTCTTTACCGTAAACTTTTAAATTTAAAATAGATAGACAAATAGATGACTCTTTTTTATTGATACTCTTGTTAAATAATTTAAATATACTGTACTTATAAAAGAGCTGGCAAATGCCAGCTCTTTTATGAGTTTAAACTGTAAGTAACCTAACTGCTGTAAACATCTTTATACTTTCTAATAATGTCTAAAACTTCTACCGGTTTGTACTTGGTTAAATGCACGTTTATTAATATTGGAGAATACCCCAGCTTTAAATTGGCATTAATGGCTTTTCTTTTGTAAAGGGGTAGTTTTTCTAACTTTTCTTCAAAATTTTCTAATTCAATGGAAATAAAATCATCATTGCCTATGTTTTCAAGATAAACTGATTTTATCTCATTCCATGGAACAAATCCGATACTGACGTTACTGGAATTATCTGTGATGCCATCTTGGTCTATAATTAAAATATCTTTTGGATTGATAAAACCTTTAAGTAAAATTATTGAACCGACTCCAAAAAAGATAATTCCGGCGATACCTATTATTTTGTTCATGTATTTAATTCCAAATAATAACCTGCTGCTGGAAAACACATAGACTGATGTCGCAGTCATTATAATACTGAGTAATACATATAATAACTGTTTTGATGTGCTTTGCTTTATAACTATCTTTTTTTCATTCATTGTAATAAACCTCTTTTAAGTAAATTATAATGATTTAAATTAAATTTAGGTGATTTCTTTCTCTTGTAGACAGGACAATAGGACGTAAAGAGAACATCCCTATTGATTATAAACTTCTTTGTAATTTTTAATAATTTCTAAAACCTTCTCCGGTTTATAGCTAGTTGATCCAAGTGTTATTGACACCGGCGGGGCTCCTGTTTTTAAATTCCTCTTTATCATGGTTTTTTTAAATGAAGATAAACCTTTTAGTTTTTCTTCTATATTTTCAACATCAATACAAATAAAAGACTCATTAAGCACATCTTTAATGTAGACTGATTTTATATCATGCCATGGAATAAAACCAATACTAACAGCACTGGAGTTATCTGTAATACCATTCCGGTCAATAACAAGGACAGCTTTAGGTTTTATAAAGCATTTAATTATATAAATTGAAGCAGCTCCAAAAAATATAATTCCAGCAGCTCCTATTATTTTACTAACAAAAGTAATACCAAATATAGGCATGTTGATAAAAAACACAAAAACTGATGATACAACCATTATAATACTGAGTAATAGCAGCGAAAACTGTTTTAATTGATTCTGTTTAATAACTATCTTATCCATTTCTAAATCCCTTTCTCAATCTATATTAGTTTATATGTTAATTTTACCATAATATTCAAATAAAATCAATTATTTTTAATTATTTTTATTTAAAGAAATACATTTGAATAAAAATAATATACTATAATCTTTGTATAGCTTGTATTTACTTTTCCATTATGCTATTATTAATAAAAATTAAATAATAAACACACACGGGGTGCTGGTTTTCCGGCTGAGAGCGGAGTTTTCCGCAACCCGCATAACCTGATCTGGATAATACCAGCGTAGGGATAGAGTAAATAGCATTTTACCGCCTATGTTGGGCGGTTTTTTGTTAATTTGAATAATAAAATATTGATTTGTCTAATGTTAGTTTATGAAATATTAGTTTATGTAATTAAAAAAATATAATATGGATTTCAAATAGGAAAGGAGCTTTAAAAATATGGCAAATATAAATGTATCACTTCAGGTTTTGCCAAGTGTACCTGAAGAAAGGGTTTATCCTGTTGTGGACAAGGTAATTGAAATGATAAAAGAAAGCGGTGTCAAATATGAAGTAGGTCCAATGGAAACAACTATGGAAGGGGACTTGGACACCCTTTTGGAAATTGTCAAAAAGGCACAAAAAATCTGTACGCAGGAAGGGGCAAAAAGGGTTGTATCTGTAGTTAAAATTGACTACAAAGAGGAAGGCGTGACCATGGATGAAAAGATTTCCAAGTACAGGTAATCCCATTTATCCGTCCATAGCCCTTGTACTTTTTGTCATTTTGTGGGAAGTGGTTGTAAAAGTAAAAGATATAAAAGAATATGTCCTGCCGGCACCTTCGGCTATTTTAAATGAGTTTATAAAGTCTAAGGATTTACTCCTTTCCCACTCAATTACAACAATAACCGAAACTGTTTTAGGCTTTATATTAGGTGTAATATTGGCGGTTTTATTGTCTGTAATAATGAGCAATTTTAAAATTATACGCAGCATCTTTTACCCTTTTATGGTGCTTTCTCAAACCGTACCAATAATTGTAATTGCCCCATTAATTACAATTTGGTTTGGGATAGGTATTGTGTCAAAATTAATTGTCTGTGTGCTGGTGGTTTTCTTCCCTGTGGCTCTTAGCCTTACGGAAGGATTAAACTCATATGACAGAGACTTTGAAGAACTTCTTAAATGCATGAATGCAAGCAGGATGCAGATTTTTACCAAAGTAAAACTCCCCTCAGCATTGGTCCACTTCTTTTCAGGACTAAAGCTTGCAGCGGCATATGCCGTAATGGGGACTGTAATGTCTGAGTGGACCGGGGCACAAAAGGGACTAGGTATTTTCCTCACCCGCTCAATGAAATCCTTTAAAACTGCTGCAATGTTTGCAGATATTGTGATAATTTCACTTTTTAGTATTTTATTATTTGCAATTATAAGCATAATAGAAAAGAAAACAATAAAATGGGAGTTGAAAGGATGATTAACATGAAAAAAAATATACTAAAGCTATTATTTACATTGATTATTATTAGCCTGTCTTTGACAAGTCTTCTGTCAGGCTGTACAAAGCAGGAAACTGTAGAGCCGGAGGATACCATACCTTCAAAAGGGAGTACTGATAATTTAGACAGTACTGATAATTTGCAAGATGTAACATTTGTATTAGACTGGACTCCCAATACAAATCACACCGGGGTTTATGTGGCAAAGGTAAAGGGTTTTTTTGAAAAAGAAGGTCTTAATGTTTCTATAATACAGCCCGGTGAATCTTCCGCCGACCAGCTTGTGGCATCAAATACCGCCCAGTTTGGTATAAGTTATCAAGAAGGAGTTACATTTGCACGTTCTGCAGATATACCTATAGTTTCAATTGCAGCTGTAATCCAGCACAACACCTCCGGATTTGGCTCACTGAAGTCAAAGGGAATAAATTCCCCTAAGGATTTTGAAGGTAAAAAGTACGGCGGTTGGGGTTCTGAAGTTGAAACTGCAATGGTAAAGCAAATTGTAAAAGATGCCGGAGGGGATCCGGAAAAGGTTGAAATACTTACTACAGGTACTTTGGACTTCTTAACCGCCAGTGAAACAGGTCAAATTGACTTTGCCTGGATTTTTGAAGGTTGGGATTATATAAATGCCACAAATAAAGGAGCAGAAATCAACTATATTTCCCTAAGGGAGCTTTCAGACATCTTTGACTACTACACTCCTGTAATAATAACAAACGAAAACAATATCAACAACAACCCTGAACTTGTTAAAAGCTTTATGAGGGCTGTACAGGAAGGTTATAAATTTGCAATGGAAAATCCTGACGAGGCCGCAGAATGCCTTTTAGAACTTGCACCGGAGCTTGACAGGGAACTTGTTGTAAAAAGCCAAAAGTATCTTGCTTCAAAGTACCAGGATGACGCTCCATACTGGGGTATGCAAAAAAAAGAAGTGTGGGAAAGGTATATGAACTGGCTTTACCAAAATGAATTCATCCCTTCCCCTATTGATGTGGAAAAAGCATTTACCAATGAGTTTTTGCAAGGAGAGTAAATTAATTAATGAGTACTAAAATTGAACTTAAAAATTTAAGCAAAACATTTATACATAATAACAAACCCCTTGAGGTGTTAAAGAATATAAATATAACCCTCAAGGAAAACCAATTTGTGTCTTTAATAGGTCCCAGTGGCTGCGGCAAAAGCACAATACTTAGAATTTTAGTTGGTTTGGAAAAAGACTTTACCGGGGACATTTTAGTCTCCGGCAGAAAACTTTCCAAAACTTCAGCACAATTTGCCTACATGCCTCAAAAGGACCTCTTAATGCCCTGGCGCACTGTGTACAAAAACATCACTCTTGCACCTGAGATTAGTGGAAAGCTTGATAAATTACAGGATTTAAACTTATCAAGATTAATTAAGGAATTTGGACTTGAGGGGTTTGAAAATTTCTACCCCTCTGAAATATCAGGTGGAATGAGACAGCGTGCAAACCTCCTTAGAACCTTTTTAATGAACAGCGATATAATGCTTTTGGACGAACCCTTTGGCGCATTAGATGCAATAACCCGCATGGAAATGCAGGAATGGCTGTTAGGGGTACTTAATGAACACAAAAAAACCGTGCTCTTTATCACCCATGACATTGACGAAGCTGTTATTCTCTCAGACAGGGTTTATGTACTGTCTAAAAGACCAGCTTCCGTCACTGCCACAGTGGATATCGGTCTTAAAAGACCCAGGACACGGGAAATTCTTACAACACAGGAGTTTTTAAATTATAAAAACATTATATTAAAGGCACTTAAATAAAATCATATAAACATAATCAAAAATATAATCATTTAAATAAAATCAAAGTGAAGGTATAACCCCGAGTATAAATCTTATCATCAATGAATAATCCCTTGAATCTATAACCCCGTCACCGGTAACATCAGCATTAAAGTGTACCTTCTCTGAAAGTTCAGTTATGTTTAATAAATGTCTTGTCAACATGGCACAGTCCCTTGAATCCACTTCCCCGTCCCCGTTGATGTCGCCTTTTATACCTGTTTGCATTTCATTTATAATCTTTGCACTTACCTTTATTTGGGATACCACCTTCCCGTCCGGAGCCGGTATGCCAAAATAAGGGGTGCCATCAGGATTCCAGTATAGTTTCTGTATACGGGTATGCCTGCCTGCATCGTAAAGGGGTTCATAATTGTTGCTTATATACCTTTCTTCTCTCCTTGCATGGTACACAATAATATCATCCACACCGTCTTCTGAAACTGTAAATGAATTATGCCCGGGACCGTATTGACCCGTTGATGCATTAGACCACATAATAGGTTCAGGTTTTTTTACCCATGAATCAGGGTTTAATAAATTGCTGTTTTCATCAGCTGTTAAAAGCCCGACACAGTAAGATGCATCTGTAGCACTGGCAGAGTAAGTGAGAAATATTTTGCCGTTTCTCTTAATTACAGCTGCTCCCTCATTTACTTGGTGTCCCTGCTTTTCCCAATCGTAAACAGGTTCGGCGATTTTTACTGCATTATCAATGGTTATAGGATCCACCATCCTGGCAATATACAAATTAGAGTAAGGGTCATTTTGAGCCCAAACCAAATATCTTACGCCCTTATGTTCAAAAACCGTTGCATCCAGTGAAAAACCTCTAAAGGCCATATCTGAAGGATTTACCTTTCTCATCTGACCCAAGTCCTGCCAATTTGATTTTACCATTGGATCCAAATTCCCCGGACACTTTAACACATGGGGGCGTATTTGCCATACATCGGTATTGGATGCCGTAGTTGCATAATAAATATACCAATCCCCGTCAATAAAGTGTATTTCCGGCGCCCAGACATGGGGACTTTTGTTTCCTTCCAACGGAGCTTTTGTATATATTACTTTTTCCTCTGCAGAAGAAAGGCCTTCAATGGTTTTTGCCCTTCTTATTACAATCCGGTCATACTGGTACATACCCACATTATTGCGTCCGGAAGAGGCGTCCATATATGATGCGGTAAAGTAATAGTAGCCGTCAGTATGTCTGTATATGAAAGGGTCCGCCCTGTTTAATATGAGAGGATTATTATATTCATTGTTATATAAAGTCCCTTCCACCGTTATACTGCCTGAATTGAGAAGCTCTTTTTCATCAAATGAATCCCATACCACCCTGGCAGTACCGGAAGTTCCGTTGCTGTATTTTACATTTACCCTTGAAGGAAGCTTAATCTCTTCTCCCTTATTTATTTTTATCACAACATCTTCTGCACTTATTATTTTTATGGCTTCATTTTTAATGCCAAATTCCTTTTCAATTTCTTCTTGTGAAAGAGCACGGTTGTATACCTTCACATTATCAAAATATCCTTTAAAATAAAGATCTGCTGAATAAAAGGATTTTCCTAAATACGCCAATAAATCAGAGCCTAAATTTGAAACTGAAATGGATATATTGTTGTTTTTCCCAAGAAGATAGCCGTCTTTATAAATTGCCATGGTTCTTGGTGTAATTACAAGCTTTATATTCATCCACTTATTTGCTATAGGGGCTGTAGTTATTTTTGCATCCTGTTCACTGCCGTAGGAATTTAATGTAATGGCATTTCTTATTTCAGTATCCCTTGTTCTTAAAAACATGTATTTTACATTGTCTTTTCCTATGGTAAAGGTGAAAAAATTACCTGAAACAGTAACAGGCTTTATATCCATTGAAATTGTCATTGTACTCATCCCGTCAAAAAAGCCCTGGGGAAAAGCAGCAAATGTACCTGAGGTACCGTCTAAATACAAAACTTGTGAATTTTTCTTCCTGTCCATTACATAGGTTGCATTACCGTTTAAAGTGCCTGTGTTGTTGTTTCCTGAAGTATCGACAATAGTCCTGCCGGATAATCTTTCATCAAATTTATATTCAAGTACCGGATCTTTTTGGGGTTTTTGCCTTCCGGCCCATTTTTCCATAACAGCATCATATTCAGATTGGGTAATTTGAATCACTGTTCCGTGCCGTGGCGCTGAAGGCAGGGAATATTGTGACGGGGAGAGTTTTGTAAATTCCCCTGTGGAAATGTCGTGAGTGACCATTGGAAAATATCCGCTTCCACCGTAATCATCCAGTAAAAGACACCATTTATTTTCCCCGTTAAATTTAAAAACAGCCGGTCCTTCAACACCACTTAAGCTGCCCACACTTTGCGAAAAAACCTGTTGGTAGTTGTTACTGAGGAACTGACTTGCCTTTTCTATAAAAATGGTTTTATTTGATTCATTTTTTGAAAACCTGTAATACATTCCATTATGCTTTATTACAGTGGTATCAATTACATCATGGGATTTTTCTATCCACAAAACAGGTTCTGTGAAAGTGTAGAAATCTCTGGTTTTAGCCATATATATCCTTTGTTTTGCATAATTGTCCTGTGCCACCCTTGACGCCCAAAAAAGTACATACTCCCCTGTTATGTCGTCATATACAATTTCAGGAGCCCATGTACACCCTGCATCGTCCCTTGCCACCTTAACAAGTCTTTCTTTTGACCAGTTTACCAGGTCATTTGACTCCCACACAACAACACATTTGCTTCCTGAACGCTGTGCCGCAGTCCATCCTGCCCCGTTTGCAATTCTAAGGTCTGTTGCAACCATGTAGAATTTATCTCCTTCCGGGGAACGAATAATAAACGGGTCTCTTACTCCTTTGTCCCCCACATTTGAAACCAGTACAGGATTGTTCTTGTTAAGTTCCGTCCAGAAGAGGCCGTCCTCACTTGCAGCAAAATAAATTTGTTCTGCATCCGGCCTGTTGGCACCGCTAAAATATGCAAATAAATATCCTTTATAGTCTGATTCTTTAACCGGTACAGGTTTTGCCTTTACTTTAACTTTTATATTCACCGTGCCGGTTGACATTCCATAGGAAAGAAAGGCAGTTAAAGTTACATCTGTATCAGCTGCCTGCCTTGTTACAACACCCGGCGGGGTACTGTAGTAGTTTGAATTTTGAATTTCATTGGTATTTATCACATGGGGTTTGTCGCTTGTCCATGAAATGTTTACTATATTTCCGTTGACATTAAGCTTTGTAGGCAGTGTAATATTTCCCCGGATATCATTTGAATTAGGAATTGTTAACATGCTTTTGGCAGTTTCTATAATCTGGTCTTCATAACCTAAAATAGTTACGCCGCTGCCCGTTGCACTAAGGAATGGTCCTCCTATAATTATCCACACAACTATTGATATAAGCAATAAAATAGACAGCTTTTTTTTCACAATTATAACCCCCCCGTTTTATTTATATCATCCTATTTACATAGGGCTTTTTTTACTTTTTCTCCTAAGTAATTTTGGGCTATTTTAAGCAATTTGGGGAGACAGCGTAATTTCATCGCCAAAGAAATCAATTATTTTTTCTTGACATATACTCCATAATATCAGGTGTGATAACTATATTCTGACTGTAAGGATTAATAACAAAACCCATTATTCCATCTGATGACATTAGCATGGCTTTTAAATCTTCATAGGTAGAAATCAGTGTCTGTTCATTGTTTTTTGACCACTTTCCGGATTTGTTACAGGCTTATTTACATCAATCATGCGGCACCCCCAAAAATATAAAAATCTAATACACTTCATATTTTATCAAGTTTTTCCTTGTCTGTCTATCTCTCAATTTAAATTGTTACATTTTGTTTTAATTACCAAATAGTTATTAAACGATTTTTCTTAACTCTGTAATGGTATTTTGTCCTAAGAAAAAAAGCTGACTAAATTCATCTCTCTGACTAACCATATCCTTTTCCAAACCATCATACTTATATACTCCATCTGTAGTTACGACATAAAAACAAACATGACCATTTTCCGGAAGTTTAAAATCACTGTCTTTTTTCATCCGGCTTAAATATTTCTCCGATGCTTCACGGAAAGCAGAACTGGCTTCAACAACATTTTGATGTCCTCCACCACCTATTATTCCCCCACCTGTGCTCAAGTAAAGGCTTGTAGAACCATCAATTACTGAAACCAGGGTTGCAACAGAACCGGATATTTCCCATTCCATTACAGTACATAGGGATATACCGGATTTTACAACTTCCAGTCCTAAAGTTCCTACATTTAATGAAAACACCATTTTTCTTAAATCATAAAATGGGTTATCATTATTTGACTGTTTTAGATTAGTTTTTGTTGATCTTGACATAATTACAGCCTCCTCTTATCTCTCCAATTTACTCTTGATGCAGTATTCATCTCCAGACTTCTTGTAATGTTTCTCTAAATAACCTGTCTAAATGCTCCACATTTTTGCTTGTATCACTGTCTAATTGTTTGACATATTCGTTAAAATAGAGTATCTTCTCTTCTAAAAACTCATTTATTACATCAATTCTATATCCTTCATCCATTTCTTTACTTATTCTTTTTTGTCTTAGTAAATTATTAATCTCTTTTAAAAGAACAGGATCTGTAATCAATGAGTTAAGCAGTGTTTCAAAAAGCATAGGAGGCTGCGTTTTATATTTTTCTACCCACATACAGGCCATTATTGGCCTAAGCACATAAAAATACTTTTTTAATTTTACAAGATCGCCTTTTAAATATTCCCTATAATTGCCCTCAGCCATATGCAAATAATGATATACACACGAAGCCGATCTGAAATATTCTTCTTGTAATGTTTTAAGTGCTTCTATAAAATTACCGCTTTGCTTATAAATAATGGAAGAAGTCAGCCATTCTAAAAGGGTAGGATTTGATTTACTAAATAGCACCAATGTTTTTCTTATATCCCAACCGTTAATATCCAACAAATCATTAATAGGAAGCTCTATAACATCCTTTCTACTTTGTATTGACAAATACCAATCAGGTTTATGAATATAAATAAAACGAACATCATAATCACTGTCAGGAGATTCAAATCCCCAGCCCCGGCTGCCGGATTCAACGGCATAAAGGATCTTAACGTCATTTTCCCTTTCTATTTCTTCAAGTTTTTTAATTATTGTATCCCTCAACCTAAGTCTCACCCCTATGAAAATTATTATAGTGTAAAAATTCTAATTAAATTCTAACTTAAAATATATATTTTGCCGGTTTTTACAAAGTCTTATCCAGCTATCTGGAAATTCAAAATCCCTTTATTAGATTTTACCATAATAATCTGTCCATTTCTACGACAATTGCCCTAACTGCTTTTCTGAAATTAACTTTACTTTACATATCACGATTTCTTTCATTCCATATTCAAGTTGAAATAACATTTCTATTTATCCTAATTAAAACTATGTATTATGCATTTTATAATAGACACAAACATATCAAAAAACTATTTATCAATAACTAAATTTTTCATAAGTCTTGATATCCTATATGTACAGTCCTTTACCCTCAATTCTTTTTTACGCCATGAATTAGATAAAGGAAATCTAACACCGTCTTTCACCGTTGTTCCCATATCCCAGTATCCCTCACCTTCCTTTTGAGTGTTCAGCCATTCAACTACAAACATAAGCTTTTCTTTGCATCCCGGGTTTTTGTATTCTGACAATAGCTCAATAGCCGCAATGTACTTGCTTGCTTCTTTTGATTTAAACACTTCCGGCAATATAGATAATTGTCTGTCATAGATATAATAAATACCTGTCTTTTTATGCAAAATGTAATCCATTAACGCTGAAGCAGTTTTATCCTCTAAATTATCTGAAACTAATGAAATCTGATAAAAATTTGAAAAATCCAGCAGAAGCCCGCCTTTAGGTGGTAGGCCATAGATTTTTTTATATGTATCTGAATACACGTTATGGTCGTATACACCCTTTTCAAATGCACAGCAAATTATTTCAGTCCATTTTTTTGCAATATTACTTGCGTTTCCAAATAATTTTGTAGACATATATAATTTAGAAATTGGAACAAAACTTATAACTGTTAATACATATAGCAGTATTAATAAAACAAATCCATCAAACCCCTCTACAATGCTTCCATCATCACTTATTCCTGATTTTAACTTCTTTTCAGCTGAATATACAGGAACTCTTTCTTTTTTTAAATCCCCGTTCCCACCCTCACTTAAACATCAGACCAGTACATGGTAGTAACTTTAACAATAAATTGTGCCCCTGTTACATTACAAGGCATAACAATAAAAGTAGGAGTCGAACCTACATAGCGTGGCCCCTCACGCTGACCATCATCCTACTTTACCCAGTAGGCGGGTTGTACTCGCTTCTAATGTTCCAGTTACCATCTATATCCATAAATTTTCTTTCACTATTAATCTTCTTTTAACTCAATTTTCCAATTGTTTTCCTGAATTTTTGTATCAATTTCCCTGTATTCCTTAGACAACGTATCTATTTCTTTTTGTATTTTTGCCACATCTACTGTACTGAAATATTTCACTTCTGATTTACTATACCTGTCAAGTTTAATTGTTGTCGCATTTATCAAGGACTCCAGAATGCTTCTTTTTTGAGAAATTGAATCTCTTTTTGCTAATAAGTCCGTGATGGTTTTCCCATTTTCTACTATAGTTAATGAATTAGTTCTATTAATTTTTTGTACAATATCAGTAAGTTTATTTATAAGGTCATTCATTTCATTCAATAAATCATAGGGATTTTCTGAAGGTTTTTCTCCTTCCTGAACTTTAGCGTTTCTAATTAATCTTTCCCGGATTTGTTCAAGCCTCTTCTGATAATCTGCTCTTAATATCAGTGCTTCTGCAAGTTTCATTCCATCTCCTCCAAACTTCAAAATATAGTACCAAAACAGCATCTCTTAAATTAACTTTTCTTCTTTTATCATATCTTTACTTTGTTTTGAATTCAAGTTAAATTATATTTTTCTTTAAAGTTGTTTTTACTTTTTTATCAATATGTCTTTCATTTTTCCTCCAAGTTAATCTGATAGAAAATTTTTTTAAGAATATCCTGACGGCTAACAATATCTTCCGTACCAGAATCTCTTGTTTCCTGCCCGTAATAATAAACGGCAGAATTACCAAGAATCATAACTTCACAACTATCGGTGGCTATCTGTAAATTAATTAACTTTCCGTCCTTACGGGTAAGATAAATGGAAGCGGTAAAAGGGCAACCTGTTAAACCGTTATATTTTGCATTTGAGAACAATAAGAGTACTAGTATCACAGTTTGTTTTTTCAATACTGTCAAGCTTTTCTTTCATGCCTTTTATAAGGGTTTCTTCCAAAAGAACATACTCATTTATACTGATACCGTCAATAATCATTGTTACTGCAATTTGTGGATATACTTCCAATTCAAATAAGGAATTTCCCCTCTTTATTACTTCCTTTGCATTCTTAATATATTTGTGATTTCCTGAAAGCTGAAATCTTTTAATCGTTATAATCTGATCTATATTTGGTGTTGTTTCACCCACTGCTATAAAAAGAATGTCTTTGTTATTGTAATAGTTTGCATATATACCCTTAGAAAAACGGCCAATTTCTTTCCCTTGGGAATCCTCTAAAACCCATTCATTTATATCGTTAAAGCTTGTTTGATAAAGGCTTGTGTATTCCGGCAGCCTCTTCCCGCCGCTTTTACAGGTAAGCAAAACATACCCGCTACCGTTATTATCTGTACGCCCCACACCATGGTAATTGTCACGTATAATTTCAGGCAAGGTATTTAATATTTCCTCCATTTCCTCATCAGTCATGTACCGAAAACCGCTGTTTACCAAAAGTTCTTCCATGGCAGCAACATGTGTTTTAAGTTCACTGATTTTATCCCCTTCATTAATTGTATTTTTTCATTGGCAGTATAGTCACCGTTGTTTTTCGCCGTATCAGTTAAATTTGTATTATCAACCGTCGCTGACATACCCTCATTAACATCCCTGTTTTACCGTTTGTTAGTTTGTTAAAAGTATAAGCCCAAGAATAACAAGCATAAAAAACACAAAAATACTCATCCATACCCCGTATTTTTTAAATTTCATTATTCCCTTGATTCTATCCTTGACATTACTTTCTCCAAATCCAAGAAATCCTCCATACATTAAGGCATTTTGTTTTGCAGCAATATTTAACTGTCACATCTATTAGCAAGAAAATCAGGAAGTATTATCCGTACATTTGCAATACCAGCTACAATAGGCGTAATCTATTCTTTCAGAAATAAAAACATTTATTTTTCGTTTAAAATTCAGCTTGCTGCCACACTCTTTAACCAATCCGTCATCATTATATAGAACGGCTGTTTTTAGTCTTTTAGAAGCTTTCAAATATGCATATATGCCAAAACTTAGCAGCACCAAAGAAATCAACAGCCATATGTAAGAAATTATAGAAATTGTACTGAGTTTTTCAATATTATAACAGCAGCTATTATTTCATCATCGGTGAGTTTTTCTTTTTTAAGAAATGTAGAGAAAAAAAGCTTTAATGAACCATCATGGAACTTATTAATATGTTCTTCACTTTCTGAGCGTATAACCTGTTCCCGTTCAATTAACGGATAAACTATGGAATTTTCATTTTTACTTCATTTATAACAGGTTTTTCAACCGAAACAACGTTAACAATATGATCAAAACACACAATTCCATAGTGTTCAAAATGCCCCGGATAATCATCACATGCAAATGTATGTACTTTTATAAAATCCAAATACCGGGATCTCTTATAAATCCTAAAAGCCTTTCCCTCGAATTCCTCATAATCATCCCAAGAGGTAAAAGATTCATTAGTTACTGAGTATGCAATATAGCTGTCAAAGTCCATCTGTATAACTGGCATCTTCTCATCCTCTATAATTGGATATAGATTTTCTATAATATGTTTATTAATAATTAAATTTTCTGATTTGCCACTGATTTTACATATTTTAAAATATAACCTTAATGAATTGGCTTCCGGCTCAGTTAAACCAACTAATTCTACATAAACCAGATCCATAAGTTTCCTGTAATCCATTCATATTTTCCTTTCACAAAATTTTTTATGTAATTCTTGCGCCAAAGCTCTTAGGTATCACATAATCTTCAAATTCCCTGTTGAAGTAATCATCAGTCATGCCTGCAATAAAATCAACCACTTCTCGCCCTCTAAAAATTTTTTAAATACAATAGTTAACATCGCTTTACTTTATTTAAAAATTTAGAATGAATGGCATACTTTTTTACATATACCATTCATTCTAATTATCCTGTCAGTAATTTATATTCATACTTTATTTAAGTTATTTACATCATACTTTTTAGAACAAATTTATATTCAACCTTTATCAACAACTTAACAAGCTTATTTAATGTAAACTGCCTACTTCCATATTCTATAATTTCCGCTTAGTGCCAACAGCGCAAAGAGATACAGGCAATTGTCATAATAACGCCTGTTGCCTGTCCTTAATGGTGTATTCCAAAATAAATCAACACATTTTTTTCTGTATTTCCCCTTAGCAGCTAAAGAGGCCTGGGCATTTGTAGCAATAATTGCAACAGGATGCAGTGCTTTTTCATCAATAATTGTCCCGTCTATTTCGTACACCATGTCTATTTTACCTTCAACGGTTTCACAGAAAAACCTTTGTATATTATCAGCACATGTGCATTGCCAGTCATCTACACCAAACCATTCATAATCCAGACCGATGTTGGCAGCTACACGGTAGGAATCACTATAGTACCTTTGCCTGTTATCTTTCATGTAAGGTGTCCCGTCATAATGTGCATACTCCGGTGCAAGACCTGTAACAGGATGACAGGCTTTCTTTAAGTACTCCCTGCTGGCTTTGGCAGCTTCTTTCCAAAACTCCCTGTCTTCTTCATCCGCCCACAGGGCAAATAATTCATAAAAATGAGGCAAATGATACGATGGATCTGTAATCTCCATACCCGGAACAAACTTAATAAGCTTGTTATTTGGATTCCACATTGGATGTCCCGGTTTCCCGTCTTCTCCTTTATGTAAGCATTCTCTTAAAATATCCCTGGCTTCTTTGGAATATTCAAAAATACCTTCACCGTCACCCCAGCGCTTCCACGCAAAAAACAACGCCATGGCAAAGTACTCTTCCCCGTCAGGTGCCGGGCCGTAGGAGTTTTTTGTCCCGTCAGGTGCTACAGACCATGCAAAGTAGCCGGCATTTTCCCCTTCTTCCATCCACATATATTTTTTAGCCCACTTCCAAAGGCAGTCAAATTCCTTTTTCCAATTTCTTTGTACACACATCATCATGGCATATGACATTCCCTCAGTTCTCACATCATTATTCCCGGTATCTAAAAAATATGACATATCGTCCCCAACTTGATGGTACAATCTCTCATCATCTGAACCATAGAAAATTGTATTATACGCATCTTCAATCTTTTTCTCAATTTCCTTTTCAGAATAGCCAAATTCTTTAAATATGTTTCTGTATTTTCCTGTGTAAAATGCTCCCTTCATATTAAGCTCCTTTCTTTTTCTTTTATTTTTTTCTTTTGATTTTTTCTGTTAAGTTTTATTTTCAATAAATTCTAAATAAAATATCAAATCAAACTTCCAAATTTGCTTTTTTAAAATTGACTTAAATTCCATTTGATAACCTAATTCTATATTGATATAACCCTCTTGTCAAACCTTATATTTATATAATACTCATACATATATTCATACTCGTATTTCATATTTATATTAATACATTAATATGACACTTGTTCCTTCTCCTTAGGTGATTAATTTTATTTTTTTACATATATTTCTTGGTAAATTGTCAGAATTTGCTGTATAATTTAATATATATATATTTTTTAAATAAAGGGGGGTATTTATTTGAAGCCCAAAAGATTTATTTTTTTTATCATCATTTTGGTGTTTTTATCGTCTAGTCTTACATTAAGTGCAAATCCGGAGTTTGATAAAAACACAAGAACACGGCTAATTGACCACATTGAAGGACAGCTTGTTGTCTGCATAGAAGACAGAAACGTTTTTTCTGCCCAAAGTACAAATAATTCAATACCGGATGCCATTTCAATTATGAAATTAAACGGATTTAATGTAGTAGACTCCCTTGACAATGATATATATACTCACCACCATACTCAAAATTATACTTTCTCAATTCAAAACTATGACAGCCATTTTAATTACGATAATCTTTTAAATTATGATAAATCTTTCAAAATTCAAAGTTATGACGGACATTTCAAAGAAAAAATTCTTCAAAATATAGGTAATGTTATGTTGGTGGAATACCCCGATAAATATCAATCTATAGAAACCGCCATTAAAAATCTTGAAAAGATTCTTACCGAAAACCATTACAATGTCAAATACATTGAACCAAACTATATCCTGAAAGCACTGGCAGAGGATACAACAAGTATGCACAGCTATCAAAAATGGTACTTAAACATGATTAACATTCCTGATGCATGGAACATATCAACCGGTCATGAAGATGTTAAAATTGCTGTTTTAGATTCCGGAATAGACTATAATCATGAAAGTCTTAAAAACCTGGTAAACACAGACTTGGCAAAAACTTATATAGGGAACGGCATAATGGATGAAGGAGCACATGGAACACATGTTGCTAGTGTCATTGCAAGTTATGGCAAAATTTCAGGTGTTATGAAAAAAGCAACAATTATCCCTATAAAGGTTTTAAACAAAGACGGTTTAGGGTCATCTTATGATATTCAGAAAGCTATATTATACGCTTCCGGCATAAATGCAGACGTTATAAATATGTCTTTTGGAGGAGAGTTTTTTTCCAGAGGGCTTAATGCTGCCTGTGAATTTGCATTTTCAAATGGCTCCATTTTAGTATCGGCAACCGGAAATGACAACAAAGGTGAGGTTATGTATCCGGCAGCTTATGATACTGTTATTGCTGTAGGCGCTGTAGACATGAATATGAATAAGGCGGATTTTTCTAACTATGGTGATAAAATTGATATAGTAGCCCCGGGTACATTTATATACGGCGCAATACCGGGCAATAAATACGCGCATTTTTCAGGAACATCCAGCTCTGCCCCTCAGGTTTCAGCAGTTGCAGGTCTTATAAGATCCTTAGACAAAGACATATCCCCAGAAGATGTACGCAGGATTTTAACGGAAACTGCCCGGGATTTAGGCAATAAGAATTATTTTGGTCATGGCTTGCTGGATGCACATGCTGCTTTACTGGCTGTAAAAAATACTGATGACACCAATCCTCACTCATATACTTTAGGGGATGTAAACAGGGACGGCTCCATTAACTCAGCTGATTTAACTTTAATATCTAGATATATTTTAGAAGTGATAGATGATTTCCCTTCCATAGAAGGAAAAAATGCTGCAGATATAAATAATGACGGCGAAATCAATTCTTTTGATTATACCCTGCTTCAAATGCACATTTTGGAAATTATAGACATTTATTCTTTGAAAAAATAAAAGCTAAATAAATATCCAGGATATTAGCAGGTATTTTACTTCTGCTAATATCCTGGATATTGCTCTTTTAATATACAAACTTTCTCTTCTAACATATACCCCCCATATCATATATCATGACAAATATAACTTAAAATACAGGCATTTAAAAAATTTATTTTAATAGTCAGGTTCTGCTTTCATGGACAATGTAATATTTAAATTTCCATTTCTGCACCTTAATTCATCAATAAATTCTTTTTCGTTTATATCTTCCCTCATTGTAATTATATAAACAAGTTCATAAAGGGTGCCTAAATCCGTCGTCTTAACCCTCCTTAATTCATGACTTGAAGTATATTTTAAAAGCACATCATCAAAAACACCCTTATAGTCTAAATCTTCCGGTATAACAATTTTAAGCTGTTTGGTGTATATCTTTTTGTCTCCAAAATTAATTATACTTATAACATACATAAATCCACATATTATAAGAGTGAACAATATTGAATATGTCCACAACCCAATACCACATGCAAGTCCTGCCCCTGCTGAAAAAAGTATATAAGAAATATCCTTTGGATCTCCCGGGGCACTTCTGAATCTTATAATTGAGAATATACCCATTAAGCTGAAAGCTCTTGCAAAGTTACTTCCAACAAACAATATTATAATTGCAATGACAGCCGGAACCATAAGCAATGTATGTGTAAAGTTTTGTGAGTAGCGGCCCCTTGCATGTGTTATTATATAAGTTAGCGCAATTATAATTCCTGATAGAAACGCAAATACCAGCGTCCATATTATCTTAGAAATAGATATATCCATTCCCATTTCTTCTACTGCAGGATTTATTATATTGCCTATATTTGCAATTATCCTGCCTGCATTTGAATTTGCAACAACCTCACCTATATTTGCAATTGCGGAGTTGCAAAAGTATATCTTTGATGATAAAGCTGTGGTATATAAAATTGTTTCAAACACTCAACTCTTTCCCCCTCAGAAATTTTTTGAACTATTGTTTTCTTGTACTCAGTACCATACTTAGAAAAACTTGTTCTGTAAATTTTAAATTCACTAAGCATTTTAGACACCCATACAGGGATGGTTTTTTCTGCTTTTATCTCCATAAGGTACACATTATCATCTAAAAGTTTTTCTCCATGGTCACCAAGTTCAAGCCTTAAATCCGTTCTTCTTGTCCTTATATTTGTGTCAAATGTTATTCTCAAATCTCTGTTATCAATTCCAAAAAATGCCCTCCTGTCATATGCAATATAAATCCTTGGCACAAGATTATATAGTTTTAGAAAATAGTCAATTTCATTTAAAACTTGTTTGTTCATATATTCTTTGTATTCGGGCATTATTGAAGTAAAAAGATAATTGTAGGCTTCTTTTAATACCAGCCTTGTTCTTCTTTTATTAACCAGCCCGTTTACCTTCTTTTTGATTTCTAAATAGACCTTATCTTCTAAAGAAGGTATTCCATAACCTCTTAATCTTAATTTTTCTTTGTACTTAGGTTTTGAAATTGACTTTCTGATAAGCTCATTATTCATCGTATCATAATATATGTTGCAAATAGTGTAATACGGATGTTTTTTGTTGTATTCGTCAAGCTCCATGTATTTACTTAGTACACGTTGAACATCTTCGTATATTTCGGCTCTAACTAAATACTTATTTTCATACCTGTTAAATACCTCTATTGCCATGGCTTTATACCACCCCCTTATTATTTTGACTTTTGCAAAAACAGACAACATCACATAATGGCTATATAATACACCACTCCTTTCCCACAACTTTTACATTTAAACATTACAATATTAAAATACGAAGGCAATAAAAATTTTGATGCATCTTTTCATTTTTTTTAAACACTTGCCTTTATTCTTATACTTCGGATTAAAAAAATTTTTGGGTCAGTAAAGATAGTCTTTGCCATGGCACAAAAGTGCCATGGCATTAAAAATTAAACTTATTAATCATTTATGTGGTAATGATGTGATTATATTTAAAACATATCTTTGTAAAATTGCACAATCTATGGAGTTGATTTCTCCATCTTCATTTAAATCAGTAATGGCATATTTATCTTCTAATTTCAAATCTGAAATATTTAAAATATATCTTTGCAAAAGTACATAATCTGAAGAATTTATTACATTATCTCCGTTTATGTCACCCATCATACGCCCTCCTGATGAGGTCTTTTTAAAGACAGCTTTTATACTCAAATTGTTTTGAGGATTAATTGTAATTGTATCATTATACTTTATATCTTCATTGACTCCTTCCCATCTTTCAAACTGATAACCTTCATTCGGAATTGCTTTGATGGTAACGGGAACCCCTCCAAAATACACTCCGTTCCAGTTAGCAGGATCTTTAACCCCGGGGGTTTTTTCGTTTATATCTATTGAATTTATCCTGATATAACCCTTTTCAATATCAGTGCTGAGATTTATAGATGCACTTTGACTTACCCCGTTATTTCTAAATCTGTTAACTATATGATTTATAACGAAAGAAGGTCTTCTGTTGGCAAAATCCCTTAGTATATTAACTTCCTTGTTCCAATCCTCAATTTTATTCCAGCGCCTGTTGTGTTCATCTATAATATGAGCTATATCTCCACTTTTTTTGTCAATCATCTCATTTACCCTTTCTGGGACAAAAGCAGTATTTATATGATCTGCAAAGCGGTTTATAAACTTATTTCTAAAATCGTCATTTTCTAAAAGAGTTTTAAATAAAAATACCGACCAGGCAGGGGGAGCTCCAAAACCTCTTCCCTCAGTTGAAGCATATGATAATGTATCGTGATTTACCTGACCGCCGTATGCAAGACCAAAACCAAAGTCAGTATCTCTTATAGCCCATCTCCATCTGCCGTCCTGTCCTTTAGGGGCATTAGGATTGTACTCCCGATTATCTGTCTTGTATTTCCATAAAGTCTGATTGTTTGCAGGCCAGTCTGTGTTTGCAAAATAAATATGGGTAATGAGATAATCAATATAGCTGTCCAAATCCAGCTTTGTATTGACATACTCATATGTACTACTGTCTTTAATATTATTTTGCCTGATATAGTTTATAATATTTCTGTAATCCTGGGCATCCTCTTCCGTCCCTTCATCCACTTCAATTGATTCTGCCGTGGTACCTGCGATACTCAAAAGTGCAACTTTATCCCTGTCAAGGTCGTAGTGGATTTGAAAATACCTGTCATCGTATCGCTCCCTGACATTGTATATTCCCCAAAATTCGCCGTTTAAAAACAATACCGATGCCCTGAAAGCCTGGGTATCCACATTGAAATGGGAAACTAAATCCTGCATAAGCCCGTCCCTGAACATTGTATACTGGGAATCATTACCAGACATTCTCAGAACCAGACGCTTAAACTTTTCTATACTCTCCCCGGTACCTTTAGCTTTTAAACCGGGAAAAATCTCATGTTCAAACCATTTTTTTTCATCGTACTCTTCCCTGGCATACAGCCTGAAGGATTTTTGGGCATATTTTCTTGTATACCCGCCATGTATTCTGATTCCGGCATTTTGAGAAAAAGCAAGGGTATTGTCAGCTTCAAAAAACTCCACATGGACAGGTCTTTCCCATTCTTTCCCTCTCATTTCATAATTTCCATTCACATATATTCCAATTTGATTATCAAAAAGGTTATCCCTGTCAGTTACTATAGAAATTACAGGTAGTTTATACCTTTGAATCCCATTAGGATCTACAAAATATGACCGGGTAACCACATCACTTGTAATTCCCTGTTGGTTTACAGCAATTGCCCTTATGACAGTTCCTTTAAAAAGCTGTCCTTTCGGCTCTATCCAGCCCTGAAACATGTCGTTTGATACATTTCTTATCATTGACAAATCATTAGGTTCATCTGTTCTGTTTCTAATCAATATTCCGCCTGAATACTCAAAAGTCCCCTCAGAACCGGGAACAGGCACTGAGCCGTCTAAAGTATAAAAAATGCGTGTATTTGGTTCCTGGACACTTAAATACAACTCAAAAGGCTGTGTATAAAAGCCTCCCTGATGTGAAAAAACCGGTCTTAGGGCCTTGTTTGACTGCGCAAAAACATTAAGCCCTGTTAATGCAGATAACAGAACTGCAAAAATTAGTAAAGCACATATTTTTTTCCTCAAATCTAAACCCTCCTAAAAAAAATTATATAAAACTAAAAACAGATTCTTTTTAATTTAAAAAATCTCTTTTTAGTTAAAATCTTATTAACTAAAAAAATTTAAACCAGTTCTGAAACTTAACTCTGAGACTTAAAAAAAAAGAATATCTAAAATGAATACTATAAATCTGCTTTTCGTTGAATAATTTCCATTGAATGCTTTTCATTGAATATAAATAGATTGAATATAAATAGGATATTGAAACGGTAATACCATATTCATTTATAATTTAATGCCGGTTTTTAAAATACAACTATAAAAACAAACTATAAATATTAAAAGTGCTTACTTATTATATTATACCCACATAGCAATGATTATTTCAACACCTTAAGATACCCTTAGTATTACTATTCGGTGTTTTTAAAATTTTTATTACTTATTTTATTATAATTTTCTTAAAGGAACTATAAACCTCATTAATATGCTCCTGTGAAAGTTTAACCCCTGTCCATATTTCATATGCCTTAATTCCCTGATAAAAAAGCATACCCAGTCCGTTTATTGTTTTACAGCCCTTCTTTTTTGCATCTTTTAATAATTTTGTCTCAAGGGGTGTGTATATTACATCATAAACAATCTGGCTGTCATTAAAATAATCCCCGCTTATAGGACTCTTTCCAACATCAGGGGTCATTCCCACAGAAGTAGTGTTTATAATTATATCACTTTCTTCAACAGCCATTTTAAATGTTTTATCTTCAAAATTATAAACTTGTACAATTTCCCTCACATTTTCATTTACAGTTTCCGCTAGTTCTATAGCCTTTTCTTTAGTCCTGTTTACAAGGCTTATTTTTTCTGCCCCTTCAGAGGCAATTTTTACCGCTATAGGGCGTGCTACTCCACCAGCCCCGATTAAGACAACTTTTTTCCCTTCAAAAGAAGTACCGGCTTCTTCTTTAAATGACCTTAAAAACCCCTCTGCATCCGTGTTGTAGCCATATAATTTTCCGTCAATTTTTTTAACTGTATTTACAGCTCCCATTAAAATGGCTTCTATGCTGTTTTCGTCAATGTATTTCATTATTTCTTTTTTATATGGAATAGTAACATTAAATCCTACAAAATCCAAAGATTTTAGTGCCTTAACTACAAGGGATAAATCTTCCTTTTCTACCTTTAACGGCACATATACATAATCCAAACCCAAAAGAGAACTTAGAGTATTGTGTAATATAGGCGAAATAGAATGTCCCACAGGATTTCCAATAAGCCCTAGTAATTTTGTCTTTCCTGTAACCCTTGCATCAATATTCATGCTGCTATCCCCTCTATTCTTAATTTTTTAAGTTCTTTTTTGATTACTTTTTGCATGTTTTGCCAAAACAAATTTTTCTGCTAATCTTTTTATCCTTACCAGAATAAATTCTTTAGTGGCTATGGGTTTTACCAGTATTGTAAACATATTAAGCTTATTTCCTCCATATATATCGGTAAAAATCTGATCTCCTATAACAGCAGTTTCTTCTGCTTTTATACCCATGATTTTTATTGCCCTTAAAAAAGACTTCTTGCCAGGCTTTGAGGCCCTGGATATTGCATCAACCCCCAACTTTTCATTAAATTTTAAAACTCTCTTTTGGGTGGCATTTGAAACTATACAAACTTTAAACCCCATTTTTTTTACTTTATCCACCCACTTTATAATATCATCCCCTGCCTCTTCAACATAGTCAGGCACAAGAGTATTGTCAATATCAAGGATAAGACCTTTTATATTATTTTCAAGTAAATAATTTAAATCTATTTTTTTTACATTATCCGCTATTAAATCAGGATAAAACTTTTTAATCATCTTCCCCTCCAAAATTTCAATTTTAAAACTTTTATAATTTTTTTTATCCATAATTAAAACCATAATTATAGAATAACAGTACAGAAGGATAATATCAACAATATAAAAATATAAATTTTTTATTTTGCTTTTTTTATATCAAATATTTAAAAGTACTGGATTTTTTAATAAAAAAGTAGCATAATAGAATATATGCTATTTCTAATTCACATCACAACACTATACTATGATAAAATATGATAATATATATTTATTAGATTTTTTATTGAAAGGGGTTATTTTAAATGTCATTAGTAATAAGCGTAGAAAAAACTCAGAATCCTAAAGAAAAACCAGATCCATCAAGTTTAGGTTTCGGACAAGTTTTTACAGACCATATGTTTGTAATGGACTACACAGAAGGCAAGGGTTGGCATGATCCCAAAATTGTTCCTTACGGACCTATGGAATTTGAGCCTTCAACAATGATTTTTCACTATGGCCAGGCAATTTTTGAAGGCCTTAAAGCATACAAAACCAAAGAGGGAAAAGTACTTCTTTTCAGACCTCAGAAAAACATGGAAAGAATAAATATTTCAAATGAGAGACTGTGCATACCTGAAATAGACACAGATTTTGCACTGGAGGCTTTAAAAGCCCTTATTAAACTCGAAAAGGACTGGATTCCTGAAGCTGAGGGCACTTCCCTTTATATACGCCCGTTTATCATAGCGACAGATCCGTTTTTAGGTGTAAGACCCTCATTAACTTACAAATTTATAATAATCCTTTCACCGGTTGGTGCATACTATAAAGAGGGAATAAATCCTGTAAAAATATATGTTGAAAGTGACTATGTGCGTGCCGTAAGGGGAGGTATAGGATATGCCAAAACTCCCGGAAACTATGCATGCAGCTTAAAAGCCCAGGTGGAAGCAAATAAAAAAGGCTATACACAGGTACTATGGCTGGACGGTGTAGAGAAAAAATATGTTGAAGAAGTTGGAACAATGAATGTATTTTTCAACATAGATAATGAAGTAATCACCCCATCTTTGGAAGGAAGTATTTTAGCAGGCGTAACAAGGGATTCCACCATTGAACTTTTAAAATCCTGGGGCGTAAAAGTTACAGAAAGAAAAATTACAATTGAAGAATTATATGATGCCCATGCAAAGGGTACCCTTATAGAAGCTTTTGGAACCGGTACCGCTGCTGTCATTTCACCAATTGGAGAGCTTAGCTGGAATGACAATGTTATAAAAATAAATGATGGCAAAATCGGCTCACTTTCTTCTAAAATATATGAAACACTAACAGGTATCCAGTACGGAAAAGTAGAAGACAAATTTGGCTGGACAGTAGAAGTATAGTAATAATAGCAGTAATATAAAGCAGTAATATTTAAATATTAGTAATCCAATAATAAACTAAAAAATTTATTATTGGATTACTTACAAAAAAACAAAATATGAAAGGAGCAATGTTTATGCCGCCATTTGTAATTCTAATTCTAGTAATAGGTGGAGCAGTTATCTTGCTGTCTGTTCTCTTGTCTTTTATTCCTGTAGGTCTTTGGATTTCTGCTTTTGCTGCCGATGTAAAAATCGGTATTTTCACACTTGTAGGTATGAGATTAAGAAGAGTTGTACCTTCAAGGGTGGTAAATCCCCTTATTAAGGCGACAAAAGCAGGCTTAAAGCTTACAATTGACAAGCTGGAAGCTCACTACTTAGCAGGGGGAAATGTTGACAGGGTTGTAAATGCCCTTATTGCCGCTCAAAGAGCAAATATCCCTCTTGAATTTGAAAAAGCTGCTGCCATTGACTTAGCAGGAAGAAATGTTCTTGAAGCCGTTCAAATGAGTGTAAATCCCAGAGTTATTGAAACTCCTGTTGTTTCCGCAATTGCAAAGGACGGTATAGAGCTTAGTGCCAAAGCAAAGGTTACGGTAAGGGCAAACATCAACCGCTTAGTGGGAGGAGCCGGAGAGCAGACAATTATAGCACGTGTTGGTGAAGGTGTGGTTACCACCGTTGGTTCTGCTGAAAGCCACAAGGAAGTTTTAGAAAACCCTGATGCAATCTCTAAAACCGTATTGGAAAAAGGTCTTGACGCCGGTACGGCATTTGAAATACTTTCCATTGACATTGCGGACATTGATGTTGGCAGAAACGTAGGCGCCCAGCTTCAAACTGACCAGGCAGAAGCTGATAAGCGTATAGCACAGGCAAAGGCCGAAGAGAGAAGGGCTATGGCGGTGGCTACCGAGCAGGAAATGAAAGCTAGAGTCCAGGAAATGAGAGCTAAGGTTGTGGAAGCTGAAGCAGAAGTTCCAAAAGCCATGGCTGCAGCTTTACGTGAAGGTAAAATCGGCGTTATGGATTATTACAATATGCAAAATATAATTTCAGATACCCAAATGAGACTAAGCCTTTCAAAAGCAACTCAGAGTGATGATGAAAAGCAACATGATAAAAAATAGTTTTTATAATTTTAAGGAGTTTTATTTATGAGTGAATTTCTATTTGATATTTTTGAAAATATTGTGGATGTAATTGACACTGTGGTTGATGAAGTTCAAAAAAAGTCTGATAAAAATAAATATTCGCAAAGGACAGCTGAAGGCAATATAGAAACAATTAAGGGTCTTTCCCCTTCTGCAAGGCGTCCTGTTAATGTAAAAGAAAATGTTATCATTTCAAATTATACTAATACTGATGATAAATCTGGTGCTTTAAGAGAAGCTAATAGCGGTACTGTAAAAGAAAATGTTGCAACTCCAAAGATAAAAGAACATGCTAACCCTTCAGTAAAGAAAAACCGAAACAGTGACATTATACCTAATTTTTCAAATTTATCCGGTAATGATGTTTTAAAAGGACTAATATTTTCTGAAATACTTGGAGAACCTAAATCTTTAAGAAGATACAGACAGTACTTATAAAAATAAGCCGGGACTTTATAGTTCCGGCTTATTTTTATAATGATTTTTACTTTTAAAAATTTTATATTAATAATTTTCCATGAAAACTTCAAAATGTGCTTGTGGGTGTATACATGCAGGACATAGTTCTGGAGCTGTGTCTCCCTCGTGAACATATCCGCAGTTACGGCATCTCCAAACGATTTTTTGATCTTTTTTGAATACTTTATTTTCTTTAACATTTTCAGCAAGTTTTCTATATCTTATTTCATGCTGTTCTTCAGATTTAGAAATCATTCTGAAAGCTGCTGCAATTTCAGGGAATCCTTCTTCTTCAGCTACATCAGCAAAAGCAGGGTATAATTTTGCCCACTCTTCATTTTCCCCGTCTGCTGCTGCAAGAAGGTTGTCAAGTGTTGTACCCTGAGCAACAGGATAAGTAGCATTTACTTCTAATATAGCTGGAAGCTCTCCCTCTAAACCTTCTAATAAAAATTTATAAAATCTTTTTGCGTGCTCTTTTTCATGGTCAGCAGTTTCTAGGAAAATCGCTTCAATCTGCTTATACCCTTCTTTTCTTGCTACGCTGGCATAATAAGTATATCTGTTTCTTGCCTGCGATTCTCCTGCAAATGCTTTCATTAAGTTTTCAACTGTTTTTGTACCTTTTAAACTTTTCATCTTATTATAACCTCCTATTATTATTTAATTTTAGTCAATACTACCCATATATATACCATTGTTATTATATATTAAAACATAATTTTTTAAAATTGTTTTAAAAAAAAATTATTTTGTGTGACAATATTACAATATATTTAAGTTTAGTTTAAAAAAATCTTTTTTTTTCTAAAAATCAAAAAAATATGATAAAATATTATGTAGTATACATTTTACAAAAGAAAAATAAAATATAGGGGTAATTGTGATGAATTTTAAAAAATCTATATTTATATGGGGTTTTGTATTTTTTGTAGTGGGAAGTTTAATATTTATCCTGGCTAAGGCAGGTTTTAGCGGGACTTATGACCCAATTAACCCTGATACATATGGCGGGAATGCTCCGGATATAAATCCTGGTAATTTCTTTAATTCTTACTTAAATAAAAAATCAACCAATACACCGGAACCTGAAGAAGAAATAGATTATGATGCCATCCCTGGTTTAACCAATGGTCCCAGATACCAAGAACAGCTTGTTTCCCCAAACAGCATAAATATATTATTTACAGGCTCTGACGCTTTATCCGGCCTTAATGATACTATAGGTATATTTAGTATAGATAAAGAAAGCAAAAAGTTAAAAATCATTATGATACCCAGGGATTTGTATATAGATTATAATTTAAAAGTCAGGCACTATCTTGATTTAAATAACAGAAACCGTCCTGACTACTATAAAATTAACAGTGCCCATCAAATTGGCCCCTTTTTGTCCTATGAGGGTAAGTTTAGTGCATACTCTGTTAATTTTCTTGCTGATGTAATATATGAAGTTTTTAACATAAAAATAGACGATTATGTAAGCGTAAACCCTAAAGGCTTTAGAGAAGTGGTGGATTTGTTTGGAGGGGTTAGCATATATGTTCCTTACGATATGTTCTATGAAGATCCATTCCAGGACCTTTCAATTGCCCTTGAAAAGGGCACCAGGTGGCTAAACGGAGAGGAAGCAGAAGGTTTTGTACGGTTCAGACAGTACTATGATGAAGAAGGAAACCTTGTCAACCTGGGTGATTATGAAAGAAAAAGAAATCAGATAAACTTCATAAAAGCCTTTATAGAACAGCATGGTACAATATCAAATATTGACAAAATACCCGGACTTATAAGTACATTGAGCAAAAATGTCCGCCACAGCATCGGGGTTGGGAATATTCTCACCTCATATATAGGTATTGCTAAAGATGTAATCACCAACGACTATCAGCTGGAAACAATGACTGTTACAGGTACCGGAAAAATCATAAACAGGACATATTATGTTGTTATAGAGTAAATTAAATTATATCAGAAATATATTATATAAAATTATTATATCAAATAAATAAATCTAACATTTTAATTATTCATATATAAACTAAGCATATAAATGAAATAAATAAGCCTGCATATTAATCACATTTTATGCAGGCTTTTAAATAAACCTTTAAAACTTTTAAGCAAATTCCCTTATCATATCATTAATTTTTTCTTTAGATACAGGTTCCTGATAAACAAGGGGCTCCTTATTTTTTAGAAAATCCACTTTATCATGGTACGTCTCCATCTCTTTTTTAAATATTATACCTATTGGGATTTTATCCCCCCACTCCATGGCTTTTTCCATGGCTTTTAGCTTATCGGTGCAATCATAGGAGTCATCAAGTTTATAAACTCTTTTGCTGTACCAGGAAAAAGTATTTATTTTGTTAAAACTTACGCAGGGCTGGAGTATATCAACTAAAGCATACCCCCTATACTTTATTGCCTCTTCCATAATAGAAGTCAAATGTTCCAACTCTCCGCTAAAGGCTCTTGCAACAAACCCCGCTCCGAGGGATATGGCTGTAAGGACAGGATTTATTGGAAAATTTATGGAACCTTCAGGCTGGACTGCTGTCCTGTGCCCTAAATCAGTGGTGGGGGACGCCTGACCCTTTGTAAGACCGTATATCTGATTATTGTGTACAAAATGTGTAATGTCCACATTTCTTCTTATGTTATGGATGAAATGGTTTCCTCCTTCCCCATAAGTATCCCCGTCCCCTGTATTTATAATTACCGTCAAATTTTTATTTGCTATTTTAGCTGCAGCAGCAGGAGGTATGGCTCTGCCGTGAAGCCCGCAAAATCCATTGGTATTTATATATTGCGCTGTTTTTGCCGCCTGTCCTATACCTCCCACTACCAAAACTTCATGAGGCTTCTTTTTAAGGCTTATAAGGGCATTTTTTAAAGCCTCCAATATATTAAAATCACCACATCCCGGACACCAGGCTGTTTCAAATGTTTTATAAGTGCACTTATCCATATTAATTTACCTCCATAAGCTTATTGTATATTTCATCCCTGCTAATTGGTCTTCCATCGTACTTTAAAATGCTTCTGTGGCATGTAATACCTGTTTCTGCCCTGATAACAGAGGCCAGCTGCCCTGTTGCATTTTGCTCAACATTTATAATGGTCTTAGCTTTTTTGTGCATCTCATTTAACATTTTTACAGGAAGGGGCCATATGTCCCCAAAAACCAACGCAGCATACTTTTTACCTGTATTTTTATTTAATAGCCCCACTGCTTCCCTCATAGGACCATCAAGGGAACCCCATCCTAAAAGCAAAACATCAGGCTCATCTTCTCCATAAAAGGAAGGCTCAATAAGTTCTTCTTTTAAAAGTTCCATTTTCCTTAGCCGCTTTTCACACATATTCTTCCTGACTTCAGCTGATTCTGTTATCAGTCCGTATTCATCATGTTCATCACTGTCTGCTAAAACCCTGGTACCTTCTATTTTCCCTGGAATTATCCTGGGTGAGATACCACTTTTATTTATCTCATATGTTTTAAATTCTTTTTTGCCGTCCATATAATCTTTATGGTTAAAATACCTTTTAATCTCCACTTTTGACAAGTCAAAGGGTTTTATGGTTGTGGTATAATCCGCCAAATACTGATCTCCTAAAATAACAACCGGGATTCTGTATTTATCAGCTATATTAAATGCCCTGACAGTCTGATAAAAAGAGTCTTCAGGATTTTTAAGGGCTATAACCATTCTGGGAAATTCACCATGGGATGCGGAAATTACAAATTTTAAATCTGACTGTTCTGTTCTTGTGGGAAGTCCCGTTGCAGGACCGGGTCTTTGAATTTCTGCAATCACCAGGGGTATTTCCTGCATTCCCGCAAGCCCTAGGGCTTCCACCATAAGGGAAAAACCTCCTCCTGAAGTACCTGTCATAGCCCTTACTCCTGCATAAGACGCACCTATCGCCATATTTATTGCTGCTATTTCATCCTCTGCCTGCTCTACAACAATACCTGCCTCATGCATTTTGCCCGCCAGGTAGTTCATAATGCTTGTGGAAGGGGTCATAGGGTATGCAGAATAAAATTTACATCCTGCTGCTATAATCCCAAGGGCTATGGCGTCATTGCCGTTTATAAGTATATTCTCATCCTTTTTAGGTAAGCTGATGCTATAGAGGGAATCAACCAAAGCATATCCCCTCTTTACCGCCTCTATGTTTAAGGATGCTATCTCCTCCCTGAAGGTTTCCTTTAAAACCTCTTCTAAAAAAGATATGTCAATATTAAAAAGCTTAAAAAGGGCTCCCGCCGCAACACTTCCAAAAACCCTTACGTTTCCTGTTTCCTTTGCCGTTTCCATCAGGGGAAGTTTCTTAAGACGCGCATCTTCAAATTTAACACTTTCATCAGATATGATAAAACCATGATTTTCCAGTCTTTTAATGTGATATGAAATGGTTTTGGCATTAAATGCTATAATCCCGCTAAGCTTGTCCCTGTGGGAAGTAATTTTTTCTTCACTAAAGCGGATTTGGGTAAAATTATGTCCTCCTCTTACCCTTGACATATAATCCCTAATGGTGAAAATCTCAAAACCGGCTCTTTTTAATGCCTTTTCAATTATGGAGGTAATGGTTTCCATTCCCTGCCCTGCCGCCCCGCCAATTAAAATGTTGTAATCCATTATCTCACCTCTTATGTTTTTTATTTTTACTACTTCTAAATCTTTGTTAATATAATTTTTTTAAAATTTTACATAAAAAATAACTATTAACTTACAATTTTATATTTACCACCAAATAAAATAAAAAAACAATTAATAAATATAAATTTTCACTTATTTATTGCTTATTCTTGACATTGCAATATTTGTCTTAATAAATTATAATATTTTGTGTAAATTATATAGTAGAGATATTGTAGTAGATAACTTTTTTCAAGGAGGTTTTTTATGCACTTCCATATGCATAAATATAAATTTGAAAGTAAAGAATCTAATTATCACAAACACAAAATACTTGGCTACACACAACACACAGTAGGAACAAGCTCCTTGCACTTTCATACATTTTATGGTGTATCTTCACATAAAGACCACACTCACTATTTTTCGGGCTTTACAGGCTTACCTGTTAAAACCCCTAACGGTCATGTCCATAAAATTGAAGAGATTTTAGAGGAAAACCAACATCATGAGCATGCCTTTTCCGGCTACACTGATGAAGAAATTGCATATGTAAAAGGGAAAAAGCCAATCCAGGCATACATTTAAAATCCTGGATTTTTAAAATAAAAACTTGCTTTTTTATAAAAAAACGTTTACTATATATAGTATGTAGATTACCATATGTAGTATTTATTATGTGCTATATTTAATGTAGAATTGTAATAAATTTTAGAAAGAGAACTTACATGAAAGGCGTTTCACAATTGTATTGGTACGTCTTTTTGTTTTTTTGGTATGTTTTATCTTGAAAGGAGATTCAAAATGTATAAAGATCAAAAGGAGCAGACCTACTCATTGAGTAATGTATTTGGTTCTAATGTATTTGATGATACTGCCATGAGGGAACGCCTCCCTAAACTTACTTATAAAGCTTTAAAACAGACAATTGATGAGGGTATTCCTCTTAATCCCCAGGTTGCTGAAATAGTGGCAAATGCAATGAAGGACTGGGCAATAGAAAAAGGAGCTACCCATTACTCACACTGGTTTCAGCCTATGACAGGAATTACCGCAGAAAAACACGACTCCTTTATCTCCCGCACATCTGACGGGAAAGTAATAATGGAGTTTTCAGGGAAAGAACTTATAAAGGGTGAACCTGATGCATCCTCCTTTCCTTCAGGAGGTCTCAGGGCAACTTTTGAAGCCAGGGGATATACTGCCTGGGACTGCACTTCTCCGGCATTTGTTAAGGATAGCACCCTTTATATTCCAACTGCCTTTTGTTCTTATAACGGGGAAGTATTAGACAAAAAAACCCCCCTCTTACGTTCTATGGAGGCTTTATCAAAACAAGCCCTGCGGATTCTCAGGATTTTTGGAAATACAACAGCCAAAAAAGTTATAACAACTGTAGGGGCTGAACAGGAATATTTTCTTATAGATAAGGATCTTTACCTGAAAAGAAAGGATCTTATATTTACCGGCAGAACCCTCTTTGGAGCAAAACCCTCAAAGGGACAGGAGTTGGGAGATCATTATTTTGGGGCTATAAAAGAGAGAATATCCCTTTTTATGAAGGAATTAGATCAGGAACTTTGGAAGCTTGGTGTTTTATCAAAGACTAAGCATAATGAAGTTGCCCCTGCACAGCATGAAATAGCACCTATTTACACCACTGCAAATATTGCTACCGACCAAAACCACATTATTATGGATACACTAAAAAAAGTTGCACTAAGGCATAATTTAGTGTGTCTTTTACACGAAAAACCCTTTGCAGGTCTCAACGGCTCCGGTAAGCACAATAACTGGTCCCTTTGCACTGATGACGGCCAGAATTTATTAGACCCGGGAAAAACTCCCCATGAAAATGCACAGTTTCTGGTGTTTTTGTGTGCAGTAATTAAAGGGGTGGATGAATATGCAAACCTTTTAAGGCTGTCTGCTGCTACTCCCGGAAACGACCACCGTTTAGGAATCAGTGAAGCCCCCCCTGCTATAATATCCATCTTTTTAGGGGAACAGCTTACTGATATTTTGCATCAAATAGAAAACGGCAATGGCGGGGCAACCTCCTGTAAAAAAGGCGGTAAACTTAAAATAGGAGTATCAACAATCCCAAACCTTCCTAAGGACACAACAGACAGAAACAGGACTTCACCTTTTGCCTTTACAGGTAACAAATTTGAGTTTAGGATGGTTCCTTCATCTGCTTCCATTGCAGGAGCAAATTTTATGCTAAATACCATTGTTGCTGAAATGCTTTGCCAGATAGCAGACAGATTAGAAAAAGCAGAGGATGTAACTTCAGAAGTACAACATATTTTAAAAGAAATTGTGACTAATCATAAAAGAATAATTTTTAACGGAAATAATTATTCTGAAGAATGGATTAAAGAGGCTGAAAGAAGAGGGCTTCCAAATATAAAATCAACCGTTGAAGCGGCAAATGCATTGGTTGAAGAAAAAAATGTAAGATTATTTGAAAAACATAATATACTAACAAGGCATGAACTTGAATCCCGCCGTGAAATTCTTTTGGAACACTATATAAAAACCATTAACATAGAAGCCTCTACCACAATTGAAATTGTAAACCGTCAAATTATACCTGCTGTTATAAAATACATCACCATTGTTGCAGACTCTGTAAATGCCGTAATAAAAACGGGTCTTGATGCAGATACCTATGCCCAAAATGAAATTTTAAAGGAAGTGTCTTCACTCCTTGCTTTACTGAAGAAAAATGTATATGATTTGGAAAACTCCCTAAAAGAAGCATCAGAATTGTCTGTTGACACCTACGGTATGGCGATGTTTTATAAAGACAACGTGTATGTTAAGATGTCTAAGGTAAGGGAAGTTGCCGACAAATTAGAAACTTTAGTGGATGAAAAAATGTGGCCATTCCCCACTTACGGTGAGTTACTGTTTAACATATAAAATAATAAAAAAGGCATATAGTTTCTACACTAATGCCTTTTTTATATATTATTCTTTGTACTCTATTCCGTATTTAAGGGCTTCCATCTCCGCCGGTATTAAATGATGTTTATTCTGTGACAGAATTTTATATAAAGCATTCTCAAAATTATCCTCTGAAACTATTCCTGTTTCACCTATAAGCTTTCCTAAAAGAATAATATTTGCAAATGCAGCATTCCCCATTTCGAAAGCCTTATTTGTCGCAGGTACATAGCACACTTTTATATCCTTACGAGAAGGTTTTTTGTCAACCAGTGAACTGTCAGCAATAATAATGCCGCCTTCCTCAACTACACTTTCAAACTTCTCTAAAGAAGGATTGTTCATAGCTATTAAAGCCGTTGCACTGTTTAAAACCGGTGAACCAATGTCTTCATCAGAAACAATTACATGGCAGTTTGCCGTTCCCCCCCTCATTTCAGGGCCATAGGAAGGCAAGCATGAAACCTTTTTATCTTCAATCATACCGCAATATGCAAGTATCCTGCCAGCTGATACCACACCTTGTCCGCCAAAACCGGAAATAATAACTCTATGCTGCATTAATTACACCTCCAAATCCTGACCCTTAAAATTTCCCAATGGATATGCTTCAATCATTTTCTCTTCAACCCATTCTAAAGCTTTTAGAGGGTTCATTCCCCAGTTAGTTGGGCATGTGGATAAAACTTCAACCATTGAGAAACCTTTGTTTGCCATCTGAACTTTAAATGCCTTTTCAATGGCTTTTTTGGTATTTCTTATATTTTTAATGTCATGAACGGAAGTTCTCTCAATATAAACCGCCCCGTCTAAAGTGCTGAGAAGCTCACAAACCCTTATTGGGTAACCTTCTGTCTCCGGCTTTCTTCCAAAAGGTGAAGTAGTGGTAACCTGGTTTATCAATGTGGTGGGAGCCATCTGACCTGATGTCATCCCGTATATAGCATTATTTATAAATATTGTGGTTATCTTTTCACCCCTGGTGGCTGCATGAACTATTTCAGCTGTTCCTATAGCTGCCAAATCACCGTCTCCCTGATAGGTAAATACCACTTTGTCAGGAAGAGCCCTTTTTACCCCGGTACCTACTGCAGGTGCCCTGCCGTGAGCCGCCTGTATCATGTCACAATTAAAGTATTCATAATTGTTATATGAACAACCCACAGGTGATATACCAATGGTTTTGCCTTCAATACCCAATTCATCTATTACTTCAGCTATAATCCTGTGAACAATTCCATGAGTACATCCAGGACAGTAGTGCATAGGTACATTTGCCAACGCATGTGGTCTTTTAAAAACTATAGCCATTTTCACTACCCCTTCCAAAAGTAAATTCTAAAAAATTCTTGTTATTTCAATATTTCCTTTATTTTGTCCAAAATCTCCGCTTCCTTAGGTATCATTCCGCCCATTCTTCCGTAAAAATAAACAGGTTTTCTACCATTTACTGCCAACCTTACATCTTCCACCATCTGTCCTGCATTTAGCTCTACAGTTAAAAAGGCTTTTGGCACCTTTGCATACTTTTCAAACTCTTCCTTTGGAAATGGCCACAAAGTAATAGGTCTTATAAGTCCTACTTTGATTCCTTCCTTCTCTGCCTGCTTTATAACATTACTTACTATCCTGGCTATTGTTCCAAATGCCACAACAATAATATCAGCATCTTCACAATTGTAGCTTTCAACCCTGACTTCATTTTCCTCTATCATTTTGTATTTAGCTTGAAGTTTTAAGTTGTGCTGTTCTAAAACTTCCGGTTCTATATATATGGAGGTTACAACATTTTTGTCCCTTTCCATATTTGTCCCTGTAGTAGCCCAGGATTTATCTCCCCGTACAATGTTTTCCTCTTCTTTAAACTCAACTATTTCCATCATTTGACCTAGTATACCGTCGCCCATTATCATGGTGAGAATCCTGTACTTATCAGCAATATTAAAAGCTTCAACTGTAAGTTCATATAGTTCCTGTACACTTAACGGCGCCAAAACAACCATTTTATAGTCCCCATGGCCTCCGCCTTTTACAGCTTGAAAATAGTCTCCCTGTGCCGGAAGTATTCCTCCTAATCCTGGTCCGCATCTTACAATATTCACAATAACTGCAGGAAGTTCAGCACAGGAAATATAGGATATTCCTTCTTGTTTTAAGCTTATTCCGGGACTTGAAGATGAAGTCATAACCCTCACACCGGTGGATGCAGCTCCATAAACCATATTTATAGCAGCTGTTTCACTTTCAGCCTGAACGAAACTTCCACCCACCTTTGGCATTTTTTTTGCCATATAATGTGCTATTTCCGTCTGTGGTGTTATAGGATATCCGAAGTAACACCTGCATCCCGCTCTTAAAGCTGCTTCTGCAATAGCTTCATTTCCTTTCATTAAATATCTTTCACCCATTTAAATAACCCCTTTTACTTTTTCTAATATATCTTATATCATGTTGTAAAATATCTTAATCTTATGATGTTAAATATTGTAATGTTTTTTGGCAGGTACTGTGTCTATTTCTCAACTTCAATAACGCAATCAGGACACATCATTGCACAAAAAGCACAGCCAATGCATTTTTCCATGTCTGAAATACCTACAGGATGAAAACCTTTTGAGTTTAACTTGTCCTGTACTATAATAATTTTTTTTGGACATACAGAAATGCAAAGCTTACATCCTTTGCACCTGTTTTCATTGATAGTAACTTTTGCCATTTAAATCCCCCATTATCTTTTTCTTGCTATTTATTGTATTTGCTGTGTTTAGACCAAAAGCCATCTTGTCTATTATAAATCTCATTATCCTTTTTTTCAAGTCTATTAATAAATCCTTCTAAAGCATTTCTATCCTCTTTATCAATATGTGTAATTTCAACCCCGTATTTTTTGCCTTTTTCACTTGGACTTTGTCCCTTTATCACACCTTCAAAACAAACTTTTTTCCGGGATGTTATATAAAGTTCAAAAAAGAGCATGTCCCCCTTTTCCAACGTCCCTTTTTTACTTAACTGTTTTTCCAAATCTTCATTTACAACAAAGGCCAATCCTATATTGCTAAGGTTAACTACTATAGCAAATACTCCTTTTTTGTCATCTTTATTTTTTTTGATTATTGAGCATAGATATACATCATATCTGTAGCTTTTTCTGTTATTTAAGAATCTCTCTATCTCGTGTATCTTTATCGTTATGCTCTGTGGATGTTCTAATTTTATTCTGCTTACCCACCCTGTCATGGTGTATTCAAAAGCATCAGTGGAGTACTTACATCTCATGGTGTCCCCGATCATAATTATGTTTTCAATATAATCCTTTTCAAGCCCTATATCTATCTCTATGCTGTCATTATTAAAAGAATACACCAGATTGTTTACCCAGTTGTTGGAGTTATAGTGTTTTGTCTTTATTACCTTACCTACATCAAGAAATTCACTTAACATAATTTTATCTGCCATAAGCATATCCTCCATTTAATCCCACGGCAACTTTATATATTTATTTAAAAACAAAACTTTGTTCCCTATAATATCCTCTATTCCCTTTAAATAGTCATAAAACCCGCTTACAAAGGAAATAGGTACTCCAAGCTCTTCTGATGCTTCCTTTATTATAACATGACCTTCAACAACATCGTCAATGGTGGTGTTTTTTAGTAAATTTGTATTGTTTACAAGACCGGTTATATTAAGCCTTGATGCTTCTTCTATTTCTTTTGCCATTTTTATTATTTTGCTTACTGTATCAGTATCCTGCCTTTTGGTATTTACAACTAAATACATTTCATATCCTTCATTTATAAGCTCTTCATTATACCTGGCCAAGGCCTTAGCCCCTAAGTCATCCCCTCCTACATCCAAAACCACATTGTAGCTTTTGTCCTCAAACAATGCATTTATTTCTGGAGTAAGAGCCGGGACGTCTACATTTGTATTTGCATACATAGGAGACACTACTTTTATATTGCTTTCTGATAATAGCTTTTTTGCGTCAACGGCACGGAAATACGGGTTAACTATGTCCAAATCAACAAGTGCTACTTTGTTTTTAACTTGTGGCAGTTTTAATGCAAAATTTACAGAAACCTCTGATTTACCACTGCCAAAATGTCCTGTAAAAATACTTATTCTCTTTTCTGTCATATACACACCTTACTTTGTTAAAAAATTTTTAGATACCTAATTTTGGATACCCAATATTAAGCATCCTATTATTTATTATACCCTATTAAATCCTTGATTACCTCACCTGCAGCAATAAAGCCAACTACAGGAGGTACGAAGGATACACTTCCGGGTACCCGTTTTTTAATTACGCTTTTTTTGCCTGCTGCCTCATTAGCTGCATCCTTTGGAGATTCATCCCTCTTATCCGGGAAACCGGCATCACCGTTAATGCATATACCTTCAGGACTTGCAGGCTTTACAGGTTCTTCTGTTGAATACACAACTTTCAGTGAGTGTATGTTTCTTTTCCGGAGTTCTTTTCTCATTACTTTTGCCAATGGACATACTGAAGTTTCATAAATATCCGCCACTGTAAATTTTGATGGGTCAAGCTTGTTGCCTGCACCCATGCTGGATATTATTGGTATGCCCATTTCCTTTGCCTTGACAACAAGCCCGATTTTACCCGTTACTGTATCTATTGCGTCTATAATATAGTCATAGTCCTCCCGGATAAGATTACCCCCTGTCTCCGGTAAAAAAAACTCCTGATAGGTGGTAACTTCTACCTTTGGATTAATTTCCATTATTCTTTCCTTCATAACTTCTACTTTAGGCTTTCCAACCGTTTTGTGATTGGCATGAATCTGCCTGTTTATATTTGTAACACATACACAATCACTATCCACAAGAACAAGCTTTCCTACACCTGCCCTCACCAGTGCCTCCACTGCAAAAGAACCCACACCGCCAACTCCAAAAACCGCCACTTTTGAATTGCCTAATTTATTCAACGCTTCTTTACCAATTAATAATTCTGTCCTTGAAAATTCGTAAAGCATAAATACACCCTATTATTTATTTTTTTCTAATTTATTGCAAATATCAAATATTCTTTTTGCCAGTATTTCTGCCCTCTTTACTGCAAACTCGTCATTTTCCGCAGGGTTGTGGGCACATACACCATGATGTCCGCAGTCATCTTCAAAATACCCGTCCCCTACAATGGTCATCCCATGGACAAGCATAATATCATGAAGTGCTCTTATAGTTGTTTCCTGCCCGCCATATTTTGAACCGCCTACTGTAACTCCTGCCCCCACTTTGTTGTAAAGGGCCTTTTCTCCCCTAAGCTTTCTCGTCTTGTCAAAAAAGGCTTTCAATTGCCCACTTACAGTTCCAAAATAAGAGGGACTTCCAAATACAATGGCATCAGCCTTTTTCATTACTTCAAAAGCCTCTTCAAGCTTTGAATCCTTATAGCATATGCCGGAACATGGCGAACTGCAGACAACACAAAAACTGTGCTTTGCACTGTTTAAAAGTTCCTGTACATCGTAGACAACTGTTTCTGCCCCCAATTCTTTTACTTTGTTAAGGACAGTGTCAAGTAAAAACTTTGTGCTGCCGTTTTTTCTCGGACTTCCGTTAAGACCTACAACTAACAATTTAATCACTCCCATTTTAAATATATTATCATATTGAAATAAAAGCTGCAAATTCACTTTTTAAAAATTACAAAAACATATTGTAATAATATTTGTGAAAGGCAATTTATATAACCTATTTTATTTTACTTTATTATGAGATTTGAAACAAGAGAAAAAGGCTGTACACTTACCTATTAGTGTAACAGCCTTTTATTTTTTTGCTTATCCTGTTTAAATTTATACCTATTAATAAATTTATTATATACATTACATTAAATTTTTTCTTTTTAATTTTTTTAATTTTTTGTGTTATTTAAATATCTATTAGCTTTTCAAGTTCTTGTCTTGTATTTTTAATATTATATACTATAATTTACATGTTTTCAATGCTTTTGTAATTCTTATAATACTTTTATAATTCTTTTTTATAATACTTTAATGTTATTAGCTCCTGGCTTTATAGATAAAGTCCCTTATTTTATCCCCGTCCTTATACCCGGAAGTCTCAACACCACTACTTACATCCACCCCAAAAGGTGCCAGCTTATCTATAGCCTCTTTTACATTTTCTATATTTAGGCCTCCTGCAAGAATTATTTTTCCATATTCTTTAGCCTTAGAGGCCAGTTCCCAGTCAAAAGTCTTTCCCCCTCCCCCATAGGCACCTTCAATGTAGGCGTCTAGAACAAAGGCATCCACATTGTATTCTGACATTTTTTCTATAGAATCCCCGTCCTTTACCCTTATAGCTTTCCAAATCTCAATTTTTCTTTCACCTTTTAGTTTTTCTTTTAAAGCCTCTATATACATGGAAGATTCGTCACCGTGAATCTGCACACAGTCAAGGGAGAGCCTCTTTATAGTTTCTAAAAGGCTCTCTAAATCTTCATTTACAAAAACACCAACGGTTTTAATTTCAGGTGAAAGATTTTTTTTTAAACTTTCTGCCAATTCAACTGAAACCCTTCTTTTGCTTTCGGCAAAAACAAAACCTATATAATCAGGCAAATACTTGTTTACATATTCTATATCTTCTTTTCTTTTTAGACCGCAAATTTTAACCTTTGTCATACACTCACCATTCTAAGTTCTTTTATTTTTTCATCTATAGATTCGGCTCTCATAAATGTTTCACCAATTAAAACTGCATTAACTCCCAAATCCTTCAAATACTTCATATCCTCATAGGTTTTTATACCGCTTTCACTTACAACCAGCCTGTCATGAGGTATATAGTTCATTAATTTTTCCGTGGTTTTTAAATCCACTTCAAATGTTTTTAAATTTCTGTTGTTGATGCCAATTATTTTTGCCCCCGACTCTAAAGCCCTTTCAAGCTCTTCCCTGTCGTGTACCTCAACTAAACACTGCATTCCAAGTATCTCCGCCACAACCTGGAATTTCTTCAGTTCCTCATCGCTTAATACAGACACTATCAAAAGTATGGCATCTGCACCTAAGTATCTTGACTGGTAAACCTGCCACAAATCTATTATAAAATCCTTTCTCAAAATAGGCAGGGTGACAGACTGCCTTATTTTTACAAGATAGCTGTCATCACCTAGAAAAAAGTTTTTTTCTGTAAGGACAGATATTGCCTGTACATCCCCTTCACTATATTTTCTGGCAATTTTTATAGGGTCAAAATCCTCTTTTATAATACCCTTTGAAGGGGAAGCTTTTTTAACCTCAGCTATTATAGAGATTTCATTTTCTCTTTTTAATGCACTGTAAAAATCTATGGTTTTATGAAGACCCGGTCTTGAAATCCTTTCTTTCCAACCCTCTATAGAAATTTCACTCATCTCTTTTTTAAGCTGCACTCTTTTTTCATTAACAATTTTATCTAATATCATTTTGCCCTCCTTAAATCCTCCTTAAAATTCCCCTGTATAACACTATCCATTTAACGCAACTTTGCAGTTAAAATAATTTAAATCCAAATAATTTTTTAATTCATATACTTTTTCCATTGCTTTTTTAGAATCAATTATTTCAGCAGCCATCTCTATTCCCTCTTTAATGGTTTTTGCAACTTTTCCAACATATAGTGCCGCTGCTGAATTTAAAAGTATAATATCTCTCTTTTTACCCTTCTCACCATTAAATATAGAATATATAATATCTGCGTTTTCCTTTGCATCCCCGCCTATAAGTTCTTCCTTTTCAGCCAATGAAAAACCGTACTCCTCAGGATCTATATAGTAATTTATAATGCTGCCGTCCCTTACTTCTGATACTTTTGTCCTGGTGGTTGTAGTTATTTCATCCATACCGTCCAACCCATGTATAACCATTGCTTTTTCCACACCAAGATTTAAAAGAACATTTGCCACCGGCTCTGTAAGCCTTTCATCAAAAACACCCAGTACCTGCCCCTTTGCATTGGCTGGATTTGTCAATGGTCCTAATATATTGAATATTGTCCTTATACCCAGTTCTTTTCTAGGCCCTGCTGCATACCTCATGGATTTATGAAAATGAGGTGCAAACATAAATCCTATTCCTACTTTTTCGATACAATCTTTTACCATCTCCGGCGGAATTTCTATATTTATACCCAAGCTCTCTAAAACATCTGCACTACCGCTTCTGCTGGACACAGACCTGTTCCCGTGTTTTGCAACGGCAACTCCTCCTGCAGCTGCCACAAAAGCCGTTGCCGTGGATATGTTAAAAGTATTTGAACCATCACCGCCGGTACCGCAGGTATCGATATAGTAACCAACTTCCGGATTTATTCTGTAAGCCTTTTCCCTCATCACTTTTGCACACCCGGTAATTTCCTCTATGGTCTCGCCTTTAATCCTAAGGGCTGTAATAAAACTTCCTATTTGTGCATCAGTTGCCTTGCCGCTCATAATACAGTCTAAGGAGCTTATTGCTTCCTCCTCATTTAAATTTTTCCCCTCAACTAATTTTGCTATTGCCTCTTTTAACATAATAATTCTCCTCTCTTCTCATCTCAATTTTTGAATTTTTTTAACATTGAACTGTCCTTTATTAATTTCCTGCAAGCTGTAATTTTTTTAAGCCTTTATAGTCAGAATAAAATTCCCCTGTTTCCTCCAGAGCTTTTAAAAGTGCACCTAATTTATTTATAGTTTCCTGGTATTCATTTTCCGGGACTGAATCTGCAACTATACCGGCTCCCGCCTGGATATAAGCTTTCCCGTCTTTAAATATAATGGTCCTTATGGTTATACAGCTGTCTAAGTTTCCGTTAAAGCTAAGATATCCTATAGCCCCGCCATAAGGTCCCCTTTTTACATTTTCAAGCTCATATATAATTTCCATAGCCCTTACCTTTGGAGCACCTGACAGGGTACCTGCCGGCATAATGGACATAAGGGCATCAAATGCAGTTTTGTCCTCCCTAAGTTCCCCTGTAATATTGGAAACTATATGCATTACATGGGAGTATTTTTCTATATGCATTAAGCTGTTTGTTTTTACCGTACCTTCTTTAGCAACCTTTTTAACATCACTAATTCCTAAATCCACCAGCATAACATGCTCTGACAGTTCTTTTTTATCTGATAAAAGTTCCTTTTCAAGCTGTTCATCCTCTTCCTTTGTCTTTCCCCTTTTCCGCGTTCCTGCAATAGGGCAGGTTTCAACAATACCATCCTCTACCCTTGCAAGCATTTCAGGGGATGACCCTACTATTTTGTAATCGTCAAACTTCAGATAATACATGTAAGGTGAAGGATTTATAACTCTCAAAACCCTGTACACATTAAAAGGGTGCTCTTCTGTCTCCACACACAAACGCCGGGAAAGTACAACCTGGGAAACTTCCCCTCTGCTAATATACTCTTTTGCCTTTAATACATTCCGGCAAAACAACTCTTTTGATATATTGGATGTATACTTTAAAGTCTTAGGTTCCTTGACAGAGTCTTTATCAAAACTTGGAATGAAATCATCAAATACCTTCCATCTTGTATCAAGAATTTCTTTATAAATGCTCTTTATTCTATCAGCTGCACTATTGTAATCCCTTTCTATATTTCCTCCCACATGTAAATTTACAATTATGTGAATCTTCTGCTTAAGATGGTCAAAAACCAAAACTTCATCTGTAAAGAGAAAATGGCACTCCGGAAGTTCTAAATCATCTTCCGGGACGTTTGGGAGGTTTTCATAGTACCTTATAAGGTCATACCCGAAAAAGCCCACTGCTCCTCCATTAAACCTTGGCAAATCAGGAATATCTGCACCCTTATATTTATTCATAAGCTCTCTTATAATTTCAACAGGGTTGCCCTTTTCCTCTTTTACAGCACCATTTTTATCTTGGATAATTGTGCTGTCTTTATAGCTTTTAACTATTAAGAAGGGATTTTTGCCAATAATGGAGTAACGTGCCCACTTTTCTCCCCCCTCAACGCTCTCTAGTAAAAAACAGTACTTGCTGTTTTCAAATCTTTTGAAAAGACTTATTGGCGTTTCCATATCAGCATAAACCTCCATGGAAACAGGGATTACATTGTGATTTTTGGCTAATTTTTTAACCTCTTCAAGACTTGGATACAACATAAAAAATGCCCCCTTCTTTTTTGAAGGAAGACATGAGACTTGACTAAAATAAAAACCCGAGTATAGGACTTGGAACTTTAAAGCTAAAATTAAATTGTACTGCCCCGTCTCATCTCTTCTCTTCTAAAACTCATCTCTTCTTAAACTTTTAAACTCAACTCTTCTTACCTGACACCTGTAGTTTAAATACCTTCTAAGGTGTACAAACTAAGGTGTACAAAGCAGCCTCACTTTTAGTATCACTGTTACAAATCAACTAATCTTATGACAATTATAACACAGTGAATATCTAAAAAGCAACAGTAAATTGAATTTTTATTCCAAAATAAATTAAAAAGTAAATTCAAAAGGTTTTATACAGCTTATTATTGTGCTAAAATAGATGAAGTATTTTATTTTTGGGGAGGATGGAAATGAAAAAATCAGCTCTTAAATTAAAAAATGACAGACTAAAAGTTGAGATAGACTATCCGGGAAACAGCTACAACGGTTCCCGCTTTGACTGGACAGGCTTTATTACAGATGTATGCCTTGATGACAAATATTCTTTTTGCACTAAAGAATCACTTATCCCGGGTAAAGGCTCCGGAGGAGTTGGACTTTGCAACGAATTTGGAATTCACACTCCTATAGGATATGATTTGGCAAAGCCTGGGGAAAAATTTCTCAAATTAGGAGTTGGGCTTTTAACACGCCCTGATGAATCTGATTACTTTTTCTTTGATAAATACCAAGTGTCCCCTTTTGAGGTTGTAGTAAAAGAAGAAGATGACAGCATTACATTTATACTTAATCATTTAGATTGCAATGGATATTCTGCTAAAATGACAAAAAAGCTTTCAATAAAAGACAACACCCTTACAATTGATTACCAGCTTGAAAACACCGGCAAGAAAACCATTGTTACAGAAGAATACTGTCACAACTTTATATCAATTAATGAAAATCCAATTGATAAAGGATATATATTGAGATTCCCATATAACATAAATATAAAAGAAGTGCCTGAGGTTTTAACCTTTAAGGATAATGAAATAAAAATTATTAAAAATCCAAAAAATGATTTTCACTGCATCATTGAAGGATATGATTCTATTGACAACCATTATTGGGAATTGGTTTTTGAGCCGTTAAAGGCAGGTGTCAGGGAATACAGTAATTTCAATGTAAAATCCCTCGCTCTTTGGGGAACTACCCATGTAATAAGCCCTGAAGTTTTTATAGATGTGAATATACAGCCTGGAAAAATACAAAAGTGGGCAAGAAAATATGAATTTTTCACATATTAAAATATAAAGTAAATAAATTTTAAATAAAAAAGTCTGTATACCCGTAAAGTTTTCAACAAAAAGGCATACAGACTTTTTTTAAATTTTTTTAATTGCATAATTTTTTAAAATCCTGTATTTTTAAATCCTTGGATTTTCTAAATACCTGTATGAATTTTCATATTCCTTTGCTTCTTTGGTCCTTGCCTTTTAAGACTCTTGATGTTTTAAATTTTATGCTTCTTTATTGGCAATTTTTGACCATGTATCTTTCAATGACACCGTTCTGTTAAATACCGGTGCATCCTCCGTTGAATCCACCCTGTCAACACAAAAATACCCCAATCTTATAAACTGGAACATATCCCCCGGTTTTGCATCTTTAAGCCCAGGTTCAAGTTTACAGGATTTTAGCACTTTAAGTGAATCCGGATTTATTAAATCTGTAAAATCCCCGTCTTTATATGAATCCGGGTCAGGAACACTAAACAGGTGGTCATATAAGCGGACTTCTGCTTCCACAGCGTGCTTTTCAGACACCCAGTGTATTGTTCCCCTTACTTTTCTTCCATCAGGTGAATTACCGCCCCTTGATTCAGGATCGTAAGTGCAGTGTACCTCCAGTATTTCCCCTGTGTTTTCATCCTTCACCACATCAGTACACTTTATAAAGTAGGCACCCATTAACCTTACTTCCCTTCCTGGAGCCAGCCTGAAATACTTCTTTGGCGGATTCTCACAAAAATCATCCCTCTCTATATACACAACCTTTGAAAAAGGAACTTTTCTTTTTCCTGCCTCAGGGTCCTCAGGATTATTGGTAACTTCAAATTCTTCCACCAAATCTTCAGGATAGTTGTCTATAACCACTTTTAGAGGGTCTAAAACAGCCATAACCCTTTTTGCTTTTGCATTTAATTCTTCTCTTATACAATGCTCCAAAAGAGCTATATCCACCATACTGTTGTTTTTTGCAACACCAATTCTGGAACAAAACTCCCTTATTGAAGAAGGGGTATAGCCTCTTCTTCTAAGACCTGATATTGTAGGCATCCTAGGGTCGTCCCACCCATTTACATAACCCTCTTTAACAAGCCTTAAAAGCTTTCTCTTGCTCATTACAGTGTGAGTTAGATTAAGCCTTGCAAACTCAATCTGTCTTGATTTGCACTCTAAATCCAGTGTCTCCAAAAACCAGTTGTACAAAGGTCTGTGATCCTCAAACTCCAGTGTACAAATAGAATGGGTAATACCCTCAAAGGAGTCAGAAAGGGGATGTGCAAAATCATACATTGGATATATGCACCACTTATTCCCTGTCCTGTGATGTTCCACTTTCATTATTCTGTAAATAACAGGATCCCTCATATTAAGGTTTGGGGATGCCATATCTATTTTTGCCCTTAAAACTTTGGAACCTTCTTCAAATTCACCATTTTTCATTCTGGTAAACAGGTCTAAGTTTTCCTCTACAGAACGGTCTCTGTACGGGCTGTTTTTCCCAGGCTCAGTTAATGTACCCCTGTACTCCCTAATTTCTTCAGGGCTTAAATCACAAACATACGCCTTGCCCATTTTTATCAGCTGTACAGCACATTCATAAAACCTGTCAAAATAATCTGAGGCATAGTACAGTCTGTCTTCCCAATCAGCTCCAAGCCATTTCACATCTTCAATTATAGATTCCACATATTCAACTTCTTCTTTGCTAGGATTGGTATCATCAAATCTTAAATTAAATTTACCATTATTATATACAGCTATACCGTAGTTTAAGCAAATTGATTTAGCATGCCCGATATGAAGATACCCGTTAGGCTCAGGCGGGAACCTGGTATGTACCCTCTTGCCATATCTGTTCTCTTCAGTATCTTTATCAATAATATCCTGAATAAAATTAGATATCTTCTCCTTCTTTTCAGAGGTGTCTAAATTGTTGTTTTCTTTATTGGTCATATTTTTTATTCTCCTCCCGTAAAAATCTAGTATCTCTGATTTAATATCCTTTTGTACAATACTTTTATTGCTATAATACTTTTATACTCTTAATATACATTTAATATTATACCTTTACATTATACAATATTTAAACTGAAATTTTAATCATTTTCTACATAACATAAACTTTCTACTAATAGTTTAACTGCATTTTCTATATCCGTCAAACTTGCCGTCTCAACAGGGCTGTGCACGTACCTGCAGGGTATTGAAATGACACCTGAAGGAACTCCTCCCGCGGATATATGAATAGCCCCTGAGTCAGTTCCCCCAAATTCAAGTATCTCAAATTGATAGGGAATATTTATTTTGTTTGCCGCCTTTTCCAATAAATTTTTCACTTTAGGGTGGCAAATTATAGATCTGTCTTTTATTTTTATAGCAGGACCATTCCCACACTTTACTTCCATAGGACGGCATTTTGGAGTATCACCTGTTGCAGTAACATCAACAGCAATGGCTAAATCCGGCTTAATCTGGTAAGCTGCTGTTTTAGCCCCCCTAAGACCTAGTTCTTCTTGCACGGTAAACACAAAATATATTTCATTTTCAGTTTCCTTCATATTTTTTATAGCTTGTATAACCACTGCACATCCGCATCTGTCGTCTAATGCTTTTGATATAATCATATCCCCCTGCCTTACTGCATCACCTACAAAACATGCCACATCTCCTATATTGACGCTTTTTAACGCTTCTTCCCTGTCTTTTGCCCCTATATCTATATACATTTTTGACAAATCTAAATTTTTAATGTCATCTATTTTCTCTTCATAGTAAACAGCGCCTATTGTACCGTTGCCAAACTTCACCTTTTGTCCTATTGCATTGTATTTTGACACCCCGCCTATATTAGAAAATCTTATAAATCCATTGTCGTCTATATAGGTTGCTATAACACCAATTTCATCCATATGCGCTGCAACCATGATTCTTTTCCCGCTTCCCTTTTTTACAGCTATAAGGTTTCCTAAAGTATCAACAGTTATTTCATCCACTTTATCTTTTATTTCTTCTATTATGACATTTCTTATCTCTTCTTCATTTCCGGATACACCTGTTATTTGTGTCAGTTTTTTTAATAAATCAAACATATTTCCTCCTCCATGTGTCATTATTTGTATAAAATTATTTGTATAAAATTATTTGTATAAAACTATTTTATAAAACTATTTTATAAAACTATTTTATAAAACCATTTTTATAAAATCATTTCTACCGAATTATATAGAATTATTTAAAAATATTCTTTATTTATTTTACTTTAAAATTCACTTAAACAAATGTTTTTTTATTTAAATGAGTCAATAAGTCCAGGATTTTTATCAAACTCATCTAAAGCCATTTTCACTAATTTATAGCAGCTGTCAAAATCATTTTTACTCATTAAAGAAACAGGAGAATGAATGTATCTGCATGGAACGGAAACAGAAGCTACCACAACCCCTCCCTTTGCAGTTTGAATCTTTCCTGCATCATTTCCTCCTGTAGTGGTTGTTTTATACTGTACCGGTATATTGTTCTTCTTTCCGTTGGTGTACAAAAATTCCACCAGCTTTTTATTGGAATATGCCCCCCTGTCCATAATTGTAAGGGCGGCGCCACCGCCTAATATAGTTGACTGCTGGTGTTCTTCCACATCTAAAACATCTGAACAGGTGGTTCCTTCCACAACTAAAGCAATGTCCGGATTTATGCTGTAGGACAACACTTCTGCACCCCTTAGCCCCACCTCTTCCTGAACTGTAAAACAGGCATAAAGGTCAAAATTATTGTATTTTTCATCCTTTAGTATGTCAAGTAAAATAGCACATCCAACCCTGTCATCTAAGGCTTTTGCTTTAATTACATCTTTGCCGAGATTGGTATAGCTGCTGTAAAATGCCGCATACTCTCCCACTGAAATCAGCTTTTCCGCCTCTTCCTTGGTATCTGCCCCAATATCTATATACATATTTTTTATATTAATATTACTCTTTCTTTCTGCCGCACTTTGAAGATGAATGGGCTTTCCACCTATTACCCCGGGAAGCTTTTTATCTCCTACAACAAGCCTTTTTCCCAAAAGTATCCTGCTGTCAATACCTCCCACAGTGGCAAATTTTAAAACCCCGCCATCCCCATATCCTGTTATCATAAATCCAACTTCGTCCATATGTGCAGAAATCATAAGCTTATGTTTAGCATTATTGCCTTTTTTTACACATACCAAATTCCCCATAGAGTCAACTTTTATTTCATCTGAATACTTTTCTGCCTTTGATTTAATAAACTCCCTTACTTCTTTCTCATTTCCAGATACTCCATAAAGTTCCGTTAATTCTTTTAACAACATAATATCCCCCCTATCTCACCTTCAATGGATAAAATAAATTTTAAAACAAGTTTTCCTGAATACTTTATATCATTTAAATGGAGAGTTTCCACAGTTGTGTGCATATATTTAAGGGGTACAGACACTAAAACCGTTGGAATGCCGGATCTTGAAACCTGTATAGCCCACGCATCAGTACCTGTATTTCCTGGGGATGGCTCAATTTGATAAGGAATGTTTTCTTCTTTTGCAATGTCAATTAACTTTTTTGTAAGATCTCCATGTAAATTAGGTCCTACGGCAATGGCAGGTCCCTTTCCAAGTTTAAAAACCAAGTCCTTTGCCATTTCCGGAATAGCACCATGGCATGCATCAATAACAACTGCAACATCAGGTCTTATATTATATGCTGCCACAGTAGCTCCCCTAAGCCCTACTTCTTCCTGGGATGTGGCAACAAAATACACATCGCATTCATGTTGAATTTTTTTAAGCTTTTCCATAATATCAATTAAAACCGCCACTCCCCCACGGTTATCAAGGGATTTGGAACTTATTTTTTTGTTTTTTAGCAAAAAAGGCTCTGCTTTAAATGTTACAAAATCCCCGATTGATATATACTCTTTAACTTCCTCTTCTGAAAGTCCGGTATCTATGGAAAGATCCTGTATTTTAACCGCCTTTTTGGCATCTGTATCCTTTAGCAGATGGGGAGGCTTTGCACCAATAACGCCGATTATATCTTTCTTTCCATGCACTACAACTTCCTGGGCTAAAAGAATTTTAGGGTCAATTCCCCCTATATTTGAAAACCTTAAAAATCCCTTTTTCTCAATGCCGGTTACCACCATACCTATTTCATCTAAATGGGCTGCAATCATGATTTTTTTGCTTTTTTCAGAAGACCCTTTTTTTATCCCGATAACATTATAAAAGCTGTCAATTATAGTTTCATCACAGTACTTATCAAATATTCCTTTTATATATTTTGAAAAACTCTCTTCTCTTCCCGAAATACCAGGATAAGTACTTATATCTTTTAATATATTTGTGTAGTCCACTTAAATATCACCTCTTTAAAACTTTGTTTTGTACACATTTATTGCATCTTTAATTGCTTTTTTAAAACTTATTACAAAAAACTCTTGACTAAAAAGTCTTTTTTTATTATACTATTCATTGTTGTGCTAAAACAAGGGCTTTTAGCTCAGTTGGTTAGAGCAACCGGCTCATAACCGGTAGGTCCGGGGTTCGAGTCCCTGAAGGCCCACCAATAAATTTATTTTGTTTGCCCAGATAGCTCAGTCGGTAGAGCAGTGGACTGAAAATCCTCGTGTCGGTGGTTCGATTCCGCCTCTGGGCACCAAATTTAATATTTGTGGAGGAGTTCCCGAGTGGTCAAAGGGGGCAGACTGTAAATCTGTTGGCAAAGCCTTCGATGGTTCAAATCCGTCCTCCTCCACCAAAAAGAGTTGATACTTCAACTCTTTTTATTTTAATTTTCCTGTAATTTAAACCAGCCTGTATTATCTGTCTTTTTTACTGTTTAGGCTTTTTTAAGTAAAATTTAAATTTCCGTTAACTAATAAGTTAAGTATTTAAAATATCTTTAACAATTCCCTTGAACTTTTTTCCTCTTTCATCAAAATTTTTAAACATATCAAAACTTGCACTTGCCGGTGACATTAGAATTATATCACCGCAGAAAGCACTATCATATGCTTTTTTTACAGCCTCTTCTAATGTTTCACACTTGCATACAAATATATCTTTTCCTCTTCCTGTGCGGTTTATTTCATCCTTTAATGAGTTATGTATTTTATCTGCCGTCTGTCCGATTAAAAACATAGATTTGACTCTCTTTGCAATATGTGGTCCCATTTCATCATAAGGTATATTTTTGTCATAGCCCCCTGCAATTAAAATAACTTTCCGGTCAAAAGACAAAAGGCCTGCAATGGTTCTTGAGGGACTGCTTGCTATGGAGTCATTGTAAAACAATATGCCGTTTTTTTCTCCAACAAACTCTAGTCTGTGTTCTACACCCTTAAATTCCTTTGCAACTTTTTGTATTGTCTTTACATCCACATAATCTATTACAGCACAAATTGCCGCCATATAGTTTTCAATATTATGTACACCAGGTATTGAAATAGATTTTGTATTAACAACTTCTATTTCCCTGTCCCCGTCTTTATAAAAAATACAGCTGTTTTTTAAACCGGCACCTTTATCAGGCTCTTGTTGCCTGCTAAAATATAAAACCTTCCCCTTTGCCTCTTTTTTAAACTCCCTGGTTATATCGTTGTCATAGTTTAAAATCAGTTTGTCTTCTTCACACTGAAAATTAAAAATATTTTTCTTAGCATCCACATATTCATCCATGGATTTATGAAAATCCAGATGATTCGGAGAAAGATTTGTAACTACTGCCACATCAGGGCTTTTTGTCATTGTGTGAAGCTGAAAACTGCTAAGTTCTAAAACCACCATATCTGTCTCTTTTATTTCATCAATTTTGCTTAAAAGGGGCGTTCCTATATTGCCCCCCAGCCAGCAGTTGTACCCTTGTTTTTTAAGAATTTTGTATATAAGTGTAGATGTGGTAGTCTTACCGTCACTTCCTGTAACAGCAAATATCCGGGCCGGACATACATCAAAGAAAACTTCCATTTCAGAAGTAATCTCTGCCCCTTCCTCTTTAGCAGAAAGAATTTCCGGTAAATCATATCTCATGCCCGGAGTTCTGAAAATAACATCAAATCCTTTTAAATTTTTTAAATAGCCGTCCCCTAAACTATATTTTATGTCCAGACCCTTAAACTGGTCTATGACACAGCATAAATCATCTTTACAGCATTTATCAAAAGCTGTTACATCTACACCCAGACTGTATAAGTATTTAATTAACGGTATGTTACTAACTCCAATCCCTAATACAGCAACCTTTTTATTTTTTATGTATGTCTTAAATTCATTTAGCTTATTATTCAAGTCCAAATCCTCCAAAACTTTCCTTTAGCAGATATTTTAACAGTTATATTTTAGCATATTTATTAATAAGTTTTATTAAATTCTTTAAGTTTTATAAAGTCATATCATAATATAAATCTCTTATTATATAAGTCATGTATTATAAAGCATATATTGCATAAGTTATATCATATATTAACAGTCTATATTAATTGTTATTTAGATATATTAGTTGTAATAGATTATTAGTCGTAATAGATATATTATTAGTTATATTAGCTATATTAATGTTGTTATATTAGTTATATCAATTATATTAATTTGTGTTATATTAATTATCAATATATTCCTCTTCTCCTTCTATTGTGATACCTGAACTGCATAAGTATTCTTTCCCATTTTCTCTCCCATTTTTCAGAGCCAAATAATTTTGAAAACTCAACACACTGGGATAAAAAAATTTCTTCACTCTTTCTATTATTATTAGGTAACCTATCCCGGATGGATAAAAATGTACCATATTTATCATATAAAATTACATTTTCCCTACATATCATATATAAAAATGTACCCACAATCTCGTCTTCATAAAGTATTTCCTCAAATATTCCCGGTGTATAAAAAAGAAGTTTTACATTTATATATTTCTCTTTTAAAAGTGCGAGCTTTAAATTCTCACCAAATGAAATAAATTTTTTAAGAGGAGTATCATCGGCAAGAAGTATTAAAAGCTCATAGTCGCTATTAGAAGTATTATCCCCTCTTGCCCTGGAACCATACAAAACAATGCTCATAACTTCAACAGAGATGCTTTCTGAATACTCTTCAAGTAGTGCTTTGACCCGGTTTATTATTCTATTGTTTGCAAAATTAATCCTATTCACTGTATACATCCCCTTTAACATATTTATATACTGCCCCTTAGAATATAAAATAAATTAGTAAAATTAATTGCTATTTAAAATCCTGAATAAATAATTGTATTAAATAAACAATAAATAATTGTGATCAATATTTTAGATATTTAAATGTCAAACAACAAATGTCAAACACCAAGAAAAGTTTTTATTGGGCTGTCAACCATTTTTCTATTTTACGGAAATACTTTAAATAATTTTTTATTATATTTTTGTAACAATTTACTACCTTTTATTAAAAACAATATATCATATTTTTTGAGTTATGCATAGTGTAGATTTTCATTTTAATTTAGGTAAATCTACCCTTATTTTATCACATTAAAATAGGTGAAAAAAATTTTTAACCCTACCGCAATTTGAAAAAATATTTTCACTTTACAGTAGGATTATTTTTTATAATATATTGCGGAGGGTGATGTAAAAATGCAATATATCTTCAATGTTCATGAAGGAATTCATGAATATATTAAACTTGGGAGAAATTATCCTTTTCCACCGCCACCAACTAAAAGATGTCACAATCCAAAATGCAATAAATTAGTTAGTTTCCGCAAACATGGCTTCTATGAAAGATATTATTACTCAAAAGAATATAAAGGGAAAATAGTAATCAGACGCTATATATGTCCTCTATGTGGATGCACCATATCATATATTCCTAACTTTTGTTTACCCGGATTTATTAATGCAATAAATCATATTTTTGAATACATATATAATTTATTTTATCGTAAAGGTAGTATTAATTCAGTTATAAAACAACTAAATCTAAAAAACAACGTACAGTTTTCAAGGCAAATTCTATACTATTACAGAAAAAAATTCATTAAAAATCTCAATACAATACAAAATGGATTAAGACAAATAATACACAAAGTGAAATTACCGGATGAAACTCTTGGAAACACAGAAAAAGCAAGAAACGTTTTAGCAATAGTAGTAAGAGAATTCCCCAACATTCAACTATTCTCTCAAAAATACTATCAAGCTACCGCTAAAACATTTCTTGCAGCATGATTATAACATTAAAATAGGATTTTAAAAAGCGTCTTATGAAAAATTTTTAATGAAATCAACCGCAACACCATATTTTCCTTTACTTGAGCAA
>ERZ795062.32-NODE-32-length-140225-cov-18.034793_pt1 | contig 140225 bp, 124 predicted proteins | sample MGYA00375146_ERZ795062 | MGnify/ENA primary metagenome ERZ795062 (study PRJEB30191, sample SAMN05720281) | activated sludge metagenome | isolation source: Anaerobic digester | place: USA | collected 2015-07-16 ...
CCCGTGACCCGATCTGCTCAGGAAATGTAAAGATCTGAGTCATAAGTGACTAACCGCTTGCACTGAAAAATTCGGCTGAATAGCGAGTTTTGCAAGAGGCTCGGTTGAAAAGCGTACTTCGGAATAACCGAGGTGCTGAGCAGTCTTCGCGATCTCGACAAGTTTCAAGGGCCACCGGGCGAAATTCGAGATTGGCGCCCCTTGACGAAGGCTCATATACTCTCGATAGTGCCGTTGGATTTCCTACCCTTCGTGCAGTGCGCCCGTGCCGTGCAGGGCGCACATAAAAAAGCCCCGCCTGGCGGGGCTTTGCTCGCGTTCAGAAACTCAGATCTGCTTGCGGCGACGGGCAGCGCCTGCAGCCACCAGGCCCATACCGACGAGGGCCAAGGAAATCGGCTCGGGCACCGTGCCGCTGCGGGTGAAGTTCAGGGTGTCGATCGCAACCTGGGCACCGCCGTCGTGGAAGACGATGCTGCGCACGTTGCTGGCCGCGAACGAGGCCAGGCCGGAAAGACCGACACCACCGGAACTGAAGTCGGCCACCAGCACGTTGTTCAGGTCGTACGCTTCGGCGTGGAAGGTGACACCACTCCCAGAGACGGCCCAAGTCATGCTGACGTTGGACATGTCTTCGCCGAACAGCACGGTCCCACTGAAACCGTTGTTATAGATGCCGAAGCCGTCGTCGGGCAGCCGGCCGTCAAAGCCGAAGCGAACGGCCTGCGTGAACCCGGCAATGCCGTAGGACTGGTAGAAGGTGGTGCCGTCGAGCGGGCCAAGAGGTGCACCGGCCTCGTTGAAGGTGATGGTGACCGGTGCAGCCTGCGCCGCCAATGCGGCGACAGACATCGTGGCGGCGACTGCCAGCTTGCGGATCAATGTGTACATAGGAACCTCCAGAATGAGTAACACAACCTTCAAAGCAAATCGCGTGCCACAACAATACAATCAATTGGTTAGCATAATTCGCCCTGCGCTTCGGCAGGTTCTGTAAAATTTCTCGACAGTACCAACCTGCAACTTGGGCCTGCTGACACAACCGTGCCCCATCGGTGAATGTCAAGCGCGCCTCTTGCAAAACTCCTGCGGCGCCATCTGTTGCGCCGCAACATCCGATCTCCAGGATCGATTTTTCTTGCGAGCGAAGCCTGTCCGGCTGAGTTGCTAACCTGATGGCATAGTTTTCTGAATCCGGTGCGAACCCCCTCCTGCACTCATCGAGTGCGTCGCGTTCAGAGAGCGAAGGCTGGGGGTCATCGTCGTAATCGCTTCAATTGGTCCGAGGACAGCGCGAGGAGGCCGAACATCAGGTGGGCCATCACCTTGGTGTGGGCCATCACCTTGGTGTGGCCCTTGACCCGGATGTTCCGGCCACCGACTCATCCTTGAGGCGCGCGTTGCTTCGCTCGGTGGCGCTCCGCTCGTTATAGCGGAGCACTTCGGCCGGGGAGAATTTGATCTTCTCACCGCGTTGCGGGTTGTGGTCGATCAGGGGAACGTGCCCGAGGCTCTGGCGCTGCTGCAATAGGCCGCATCCATCAGGTCATAGAGGCTGGTGACGCGCTCCGCGCTGATCAACGACAGGGGAATGGCGGCGAGGCTGTCGTGCATCGAGGCGCTGGAAAGGAGCGCTGAGATGGGGACACCACAGTCGGCGGTGTCGAGATGCAGCTTGTAGCCGGTCCAACTGTTCTTGTAGCCCTGCGCATTGCACTTGGTGCCGCGATCGCACGCAGTGGGAATCTCCTGGAGCATTTGCGCCAAGCTTTGCCCGCGCTGGCGCTCGATCGGCGAGGCCTTCGTCGCCGGACGCGCGTCGCCGCAAGCAGTAAGCAGATCCCGCGTTTCCCTGGAAGCCCCGCTACGGCGGGGCTTCTTGCGTTATACCGCGCCAAACGGCGAAGCATCACGCCCGGCGGGGTCGAGTGCGCCGGACGCGCCTGAATTCACCGGGAACACCAGCTTGCCGCCCCGCGACCTTGGCTCATTCCACCACAAAAGCGCAAAGCGCGGCTATGATGCGCACGACACACTTGATGAGCCAGTGCGATGCGTTTACCTTACCGGCCAAAAGCCGAAGCCTGTGCCTTGGTTCGGGTGTCGACCTCCGTGCCGACCCACCGGCAGGTACAGTCGCTCATCGCCCGCTTCCGTCGTTTGCTGATCGGCACGATCATCGTGCAAGCGTGCATCCGCGCGGTTCTACTCGTTCTCGCACTGGCCCTTGGCGGGCTTGCGGTGGACGACGCGACGGCGGCGGCGGACGGCAATCGCGGCGCGCCACCGATGCTGGTGACCGCCGACATGCTGCACGCGAAAATCGGCGAAGCTGAGCGCAACCCCGAGCTCGATGCCAAGGGCCGCGCCAGTCTCATTGCCCTCTACCGCGATGCGCTGAGCAACCTCGGAAAAATCGACGCCCACACGGCGCGGGCCGACGCTTTCGCGGAGATCAGGCGAACGGCACCCCAGGAGACGGATCTCGTCCGCCAGCGGAGCGCCGCCCTGAAGGTTGCCGACCCACCGTCAGTCGTGGCCGCCGACACGGCCATGAGCGGTGTGCAGATCGAGCGTGATCTCAAGAGGGAGGAAGCCGACCTGGCGGCTGTCCAGGCGCTGCGCGCCGACATCGAGCGACAACTGGCCTATCAGGAGAGCCGACCGACGGCGATCCGCCAGGCGCTCGCGACGGCGCAGGAGCAGCAGCGGGCGATTGCTGCCGCACTGCAGAGCGCAGCCGCTGCCGATGAGCCGGAAATCCTGACCGAGGCCAGACGCTGGAGCCAGGAAACCCGATACGTCGCGCAGAGCACCCTGCTCCAGGCGCTTGACCAGGAACTGCTCAGTCTGCCGATGAAATGGGATCTGCTCGAAGCCACGCGCGACGAGAAAATGGTCAAGATCGATCGCATCGGCCAGCGCGTCCAGAACCTCAAGGCCCTCAACAATGCCCGGCGGGTAGAACAGGCTCAGCAGGCCGTACAGGCCGCGGAGCGGATGCTGCAGACGACGGCCGGGCTGAGTCCGACCCTGGCGGCCTTCGCCGAGCAGAATCTGGTGCTCGCCAGAGAGCTGACGGCGGTCACGATACCCCTCGACACGCTGGAAAAGGAGCAGGCACAGGCAACGCAGATGGCCGAACGGATTCGCGCCAATCACCGACGTGAACAGGCGGCAACGGAAATCAGCGCGCTCAGCTCCGGACTCGGGCCGCTGCTGCTGGCGCACCGCCAGGCGCTGCCGGACCTGAAGGTCTATCAACGCAAGACCCGCGAACTCGCGCAGAAGATTGCCGAAGTCAACGTGCGACGTTTGCGCTACCTCGACGAGGCGGCGCGCGTCGCCAATCGGCCCGCGGCCATGGCCGCACTCGCCGCCGGACTGCCCGCCGAACACGCCGAGTCCCTGCACGACACCCTGCAGGCCCTGATCGCCCAGAGGCAAGCCCTGCTGAGCCAGCAACTGGAAACCGAGGCGATGTATCTGGAGCGCTTGCGCAAGCTGCGCGCCGCCGAAAGTGACCTGCTGGAAACGGCACGCAGCTACGACAGCTTTCTCGAAAAGCACCTGTTCTGGCTCGGAACACAGTCCGGAACACAGCTCGCGGACCTTGACCGACTGCCGGAAGAAGCACGGCTACTGCTCGCGCCCACACGCTGGTCGGAACTCATCCGGGCGGTCGAACAACAGGTCATACCCTCGCTCGTCTTCTGGCTGAGCGTGCTGCTGGCTCTCGTCCTGACCGGCAAGCAAGGCGCCCTGACCGGCAGGATCAAGGGTACCGCGCAGCACATCGGCAGACCCGACAACGATGACCTGCACCACACCCTGTGTGCCCTGGGCTGGACGCTGTTGCTGGCCCTGCCGCTGCCACTCCTGCTCGCGGTCGCCGGCGCGCTGATGCAAGGGCAGGCGCACGGCACCGCGAGCACGCACGCCGTCGGTGCCGGCCTGACGCACGTCGCGTTCAACCTCTACATCCTGCTCACGCTACGCGCGATCAGCCTCCCCGGCGGTCTGGCCACGGGGCATCTGCAATGGCCCGAGTCCGTGGCTCACCGGTTGCGCGTGGAACTGGGACGCCTGCTCTGGGTGTTCATCCCGGCGAACCTCATCGGACGACTGGCACTCGACCTGAACCCGGGAATCACCGGCGGCATCGTTGCGCGACTGGCCCTGTTGCTGATCACCCTGTCGCTGGTCTGGTTCCTGTACCAGGTGTTTCACCCGCGGCGTGGCGTATTGGCGCACCTGCGGCGCCAGCCGAAAGCCGCGCTGTTCTTCCGCCTGCAACCCGTCTGGTCCACCGCCCTGGTCGCCGCGCCATTGGTCGTCCTCGCCCTGACCCTGAACGGATACGTCTATTCAGCGGTGATCCTGATGAATTCACTGCTCCTGACCCTGTGGCTGGCCTGCGGCATGGTTCTGCTGCATGGCCTGGCCTGGCGCTGGTTGACGCTGCTCCGCCAGCGCGCCGCCTTCAGGAAAGCCGGCAAGGAACGAGCGGCCGCGGGCTCGGAGTTTGCCAGCGCGGCGGATAATGCCGATGAGGCCGCCGCCGAGCCCGCGTACGTCGACTTCGACCTGGCGGCGATGAGCGAAGACAGCCGCGAACTGCTCGGGATCTTCACCACCCTGCTGTCTCTGGCCGGCCTGTACGCCATCTGGTCTGCCGTTTTCCCGGCCTTGACGATACTCGAAGACATCACCCTGTGGACCCGCGCGGCGACCGTCGATGGCGAGGATCGACGCCTGCCGATCACCCTCGCCGATCTCGGCCTCGCCCTGATCTATCTGATCAGCACGGTGACGCTCGCCAGGAGACTGCCGGCGGTACTCGACATGGTCCTGCTCGAGCGCTTCCACATGTCTTCCAGCAGTCGTTATACCGCTACCACCCTGACGACCTATGGCATCGTCGCCGGCGGCACCCTGCTGACGCTCTACACCCTCGGCGCCCAATGGTCACAGGTGCAGTGGCTGGCGGCCGCGCTGGGCGTCGGCATCGGCTTCGGCCTGCAGGAGATCGTCGCCAACTTCATCAGCGGCCTGATCATCCTGTTCGAGCGGCCGGTGCGGGTTGGCGACCTGATCACCGTCGGCAACACCGATGGCGTGGTCACCCGGATCCGCATTCGCGCCACGACCATACGCAACGCCGACCGCCAGGAACTGGTGGTGCCGAACAAGGAGTTCATCACCGGCCGCTTGCTCAACTGGTCGCTGTCGGACCAGGTCACCCGCGTCAAGGTCAGCGTCGGCGTGGCCTACGGCACCGATATCGACCGGGCGCACGCGCTGATGCGCGAGGCCGCGGACGAGCACGAACACATCCTCGCCGACCCCAAACCCAGCGTGAGCTTCGACGCCTTCGGAGACAATTCGCTGATGCTGACCCTGCGCGCCTTTGTCGACGATCTCGATCACCGCAGCACGGCGATGACCGACCTGCACAAGGCGATCAACCGCAAGTTCGAGCAAGCCGAAATCGCCATGGCCTTCCCGCAGCGGGATCTGCACTTCGACCCCCGCTCGCCGCTGCGGGTGACCCTTGAAGACGCCAGGCAGGCAAAACCCGACGCCTAGAAGGCATTCGGACGACACGTCGATTTCTCCATCCCTTATCACTACTCCAATGATCCTGCGTGCACTCCTGCTGACTTTCCTGCTCTCAAGCTGCGCCGAAAACATGCTGGTGACTTTCAATGACGACACCAACTACCTGACCTTCGACCACCCGAATTCCGACAAGTCCAATGCGGAGGTCCGCACCACCGCCGAAAAACTGTGCCAACAGCGCAAACAGGTCGCCATCAAGACGGCCAGTGTCTGTTCGCTCAAGAACTGCGTGACCCACTATCAGTGCGGCGACAGGGAGGATGTCATCAAGTACGGGCTATAGACCTGGCGTGCCTGCACGCCCTGAACCGTGCGATCGAACATCCGCCGGCGGGCGGCGTCCCCGATGAACCTCGACAGACCGGCTTTGCGCAGCCCGTGACAACCTGGCATTCTCACGACCCAGGCGCAACCTGGCCGAGGGGTCGGGACCAAGCCGGGTAGCAGGCCCGCCGACCTCGGCACCGCAAGCTTGCCGTTCGCCCACGGCGCTGGAAAACGGCGACAATCCCTGCCGTTCCCACGGTCATTCTCTTGCCGCCATGCTCAACGCCCGCCAGCAACCGGACCAATTCCCGCGCCGCATTCTCGTCGCCGTCACCGGCCTCTCGCCGCAGATCGTCACCGAGACCCTCTACGCCCTCGCCGTTGCCCCGACGACGAACGCGTTCATACCCACCGAGATTCACCTGATCACCACCCGCAGCGGCGGCGAAAAGGCCCGTCTCGCCCTGCTCTCCGACGAACCGGGATGGTTCCACCGCCTCAGCCGGGACTACGCGCTGCCGCCGATCCGCTTCACCGCCGACACCATCCACGTCCTCGAAGATGCCGGCGGCCGGCCGCTCGACGACATCCGCTCGCCGGAAGACAACCGCCGCGCCGCCGACGGCATCACCGCCCTGATCCGCGAGTTCACCGCCGACCCCGACTGCGCGCTGCACGTCTCGATCGCCGGCGGCCGCAAAACGATGGGTTTCTTCCTCGGTTACGCGCTGTCGCTCTACGGCCGCCCGCAGGACAAGCTCTCGCACGTCCTGGTTTCGGAGCCCTTCGAGTCCAGCCTCGGCTTCTACTACCCGACGCCGACCAGCCGCGTGCTCGAAATGCCCGGCGGCCGACTGGTCGACAGCGCCAGCGCGCAGGTCACCCTCGCCGAACTGCCCTTCGTCAGCCTGCGCCACGGCCTGCCGGAAGCGCTGCTCACCGGGCGCGCGAGCTACAACGAAACCGTCGAAGCCGCGCGCCACGCGCTCGCGCCCGCCGAACTGCAGATCGACCTCGAAGCGCGCCGTGTGCGTGCCGGCGGCAAGGCATTCGCGCTGCCGCCAGCCGAACTCGCCTTGCTCAGCGTCTTCGCCCGGCGTGCGCTGCGCGGCGAAGCGCCATTGCCGGCACCGGCCAAGGAACTCCCCGACGCCGACTGGAAGCAGCGCTACCTTGTCGAACTGCGCTGGATCGCCGGGCCGATGAAGGACCTCGACGAAACCGAGCGCGCGCTGCGCCAGGGCATGGACGGCGGCTACTTCTCGGCGCACCTCTCGAAGCTCAAGAAGATCCTCAGGAAGGAACTCGGCCCGGCAGCCGAACCCTACCTGATCAGCGACGGCGGCCGCCGGCCTCGGCGCTACCGGCTCGACCTGCGGCCGGCGGCGATCAGTTACGATACCCTCCAGGCGCCACAGCCGAACGGCGCGACCGCCAGCAACATTTTCCCCGGAGCATGACCATCAACACTCTCATCAGCTTTCTTGGCAAGGGCCAAGCCGACCCGCAGACCGGCTACCGTACCGCGACCTACCGCTTCGACGCCGGTTTCTCGCGCCGTGTCGCCTTCTTCGGCATGGCGCTGACCGAATACCTCAAGCCCGATCGCCTGATCCTGGTCGGCACCGCCGGGAGCATGTGGGATGTCTTTTTCGAGCGCGAAGGCGAAGGCGCAGACGACGAAGCCATGCTGCAATTGATGGCTGCCGTCGAGGCCGGACAGGTCGACGACGCCCTGCTCGACCTGCCGCGCCGGGAACTTGCCCAGCAACTCGGCATGCCCGTCAATTGCCTGCTGATCCCCTACGCCCGCGACCCCGGCGAACAGGCCGAGGTCCTGCAGCGACTGGCCGGCGTCGTGCAGCGCGACGAGAGCCTCTTCCTCGACGTCACGCACGGATTTCGTCACCTGCCGATGCTGGCACTGGTGGCAGCGCGTTATCTGGCCCGCGTCGTTGGCGTCAAGGTCGAGGAAGTCTATTACGGCGCACTCGAAATGACGCCGCCGGATGGCGAGACGCCGGTGCTGCGGCTCGCTGGCCTGCTGGCGATGCTCGACTGGGTCGACGCGCTGGCCACCTACGACAAGGACGGCGACTACGGCGTCTTCGCGCCACTGCTCGCCGCCGATGGCATGGAAAAGGGGCGCGCCGATCTGCTGCGCCGCGCCGCCTACTTCGAACGTACCGGCAACCCGGTGCGCGCACGCGAAACGCTGGGCAGCGTCTTCCCCTCCGTCGATGCCCATCGCGGCCCACTCGGCGGCCTGTTCAGCGCGACGCTACGGCAGCGGATCAGCTGGTTTCGCCGCGGCAAACGCGACGACTGGGAGCTTTCACTGGCCGACGCCTACCACGATCGCGGCGACTACCTGCGCGCAGCGACCTTCATGTACGAAGCCTTCGTTACCCGCGCCTGCAACGAACGCAGTGACGATCCTACCGACTTCGAGCGGCGCAAACAGAACTACGCCAGCGCCAGGGCGCAGCAGCCCGAAGTAGCCAAGCTCGAATACCTGCGCAATTCTCTCGCCCACGGTGTGCGGCCGCGTGCCGAACAGGAAGCGCGCACGCTCGACGACGAAGGCCGCCTGCGCACCGCCCTCAAGGCGCTGCGCAACAAGCTCTTCCAGCCCTAACCCGGAGACCCCACCGCCATGAACCTGCTCGAACAGTCCGCTCGCGTCGCGCTGGCCGCTTTCCTGCACGATATCGGCAAACTCGCCGAACGCGCCGGCATCGACCACGCAGGCCGGCTCGATGCCCACAAAACGCTGTACTGCCCATGGCACCAGGTTGGCGCCGACACGCGTAACGGCTATCACAGCCACATCCACGCCGCGTACACCGGGCTGGCCTGGGACGCGCTCGAAGCGAGCGGCCATTTCCCCGACCTGCGCCGCGATTCGCCGCCGTTTGCCACCGGCGCCGATGGCAACCTCACCGACTCGGCAGTCAATGCCGCCAGCGCCCACCATCGCCCCGACACCTTCCTGCAGTGGATCGTCGCCACCGCCGACCGCGTCGCCTCGGGCTTCGAGCGCGACAAGTTCGAAAGCGAGTACAACACCAGGAAGGAGCGCGACAACCATTACCGCGCCCGCCTGCTGACACTGCTCGAACAGATCGACAAGCCTGGCGTCAAGGAAGGTGAGTTGCAGTGGCGCTACCCCTTGCGGCCACTCGCACCGGCAGCCATCTTTCCGCAGCCCGCCGGCGAGTGCACGCCGCGCGACGACCCAGCCGCGCGCGCCGAGTACCTGGCGCTATGGGAAGCGCTGCTCGCCGGCATCCAGCAAATTCCGCAGGCGCACGTCCAGGCCCTGCCGCTGTGGCTGGACCACTTCGACAGCCTGTGGCTGACGATGACGCACGCCATTCCGTCGGCCACCGCTTTCGGCGTCAAGCCCGAGGTCTCGCTCTACGACCACAGCAAGGCCACCGCCGCGCTGGCCACCGCCTTGTGGCGCTGGCATCACGAACAGGGCAGCGAAAACCTGCGCGCGGTGCGCGAAGGCTGGGCCGAAGACAAGATCCTGCTCGTCCAGGGCGACTTCTTCGGCATCCAGGACTTCATCTTCGCCGAAGGCGGCGCGACGCAGAAACACGCACACAAACTGCTGCGCGGGCGTTCGTTCCAGGTCTCCCTGCTCGCCGAATGCGCCGCGTTGAAGCTGCTCGAAGCGCTCGAACTACCGCCGACGGCGCAGATCATCAACGCCGCCGGCAAGTTCCTGATCGTCGCCCCGAACACCGCCGGCGCCCTCGCCGCCGTCGCCCGCTGCCGGCAGGAACTCAACGACTGGTGCCTGGCGCACACCTACGGCGAGATCGGCGTCGGCCTGGCGAGCACGGCCGCCTCGTGCAACGATTTCGCCGCCGGCCGCTTCGGCGAACTCAGCAAACGCCTGTTCGCCGCGCTCGACGTCGCCAAGCACCAGCGTTTCGACCTCTGCGCCGACAACGCGACCAGCATCTTCGACGGTTTTCTCGACCAGTTCGACAACACCCTCGGCGTCTGCGCGATCAACGGCCGCCATCCGGCCGACCCGGAAGCGTCGGCACGCCGCGACTATGCACTATCGACGCTCGCCGACGACCAGATTCGCATCGGCGAGCAACTCACCCGGCACGCCCGCCTGCTCGTCGCGCGTGCGGCCGAAGGGCTGCCGGTGCTCGGCCTCGATTACTTCGGCTACCGCCTGGCGATCGTCCCGAATGCCGAAGCATCCGGCAGGTACGGCGAACTGGCGCGCAACGGCACGCTGCTGCGTGTCTGGGATTTCGACGCCGCCGAAGCCGACGGCACCCTCTGGCGCGGCTACGCGCGGCGCTTCGTGAACAGCTACGTGCCGCGCTTCGACGCCGGCGACGCGCAAAGCGCCGGCAAGTACGGCAAGTGGGAAGGCGAAGCCGATTTTGCGCGCGAGAGCGGCGGCGACCCGCAGCGCGGCGCGCCGATCAAGACGCTGCATCACATCGCCTGCGAAGACCGCCGCCTGTCCGCCGCTGACCGCTGGCAAGGCGAAATCGCACTGGTCACTCTCAAGGGCGACATCGACAACCTCGGCAGCCTGTTCCAGCAGGGCCTCGAAAAACCAACCTTCGCCAAGATGGCCTCGTTGTCGCGCCAGATCAACGCCTTCTTCGCGCTCTGGCTGCCGTGGTTCTGCGAGCACGGCCGCGACGAGAATGGCGTCGCGCGTTACCGCAACACCTACACCGTCTTCGCCGGCGGCGACGACTTCTTCCTGATCGGTCCCTGGGAGTCGACGCTGGCGCTGGCAACGGTGTTGCGCGCGAAATTCGCAGCCTACGTCGCCAACCCCGGCATCAGCTTCTCCGCCGGCCTGTGCATGACACACCCGCAGACGCCGGTCCGTCAGCTTGCACGCAGCACCGAAACGGCGCTCGCCGCCGCCAAGGACCGGCCGGGCAAGAACGCCGTCACGCTCTGGCAGCGCAGCGTTTCCTGGGCCGACTGGCGGACGCTGATGGGGCAACGCCGCGCCGCGCTCGAAGCGCTGATGGCGCGTGCCGACAGCCACGGCGCGGGCTTCTCCAGCGGCCTCACCTACGCCCTGCTGCAACTCTCCGACCGCGCCGAGAGCAAGCGCCCGCAAGACGCCATCTGGCGCTCGCAACTGCATTACCGGCTGGCCCGCTTCTTCCGGGACCGCGTCAGGGGCGACAACGCCGCGCGTGACCGCCGCGAACAGTTGCTGCTCGACGCCATCCACGAAATCGGCGGCGCCCTCGGCACGTACAAGGGCGCCTACCGCCTGCCGCTGTCGGTGCTGCTCTACCGGCAGCGCGAATGATCCGCCCGACCGCCGCGGCAAGCTTGCCGCATCAGACCCAGCAGCGAACCTGGCCCACCATGCCCACAAGGAGAACAAGCGATGACCATCAACCTGGCTGCCTTTCCACCCGACGCGCAGTTGTTCAACGACGAGGCCGAAGCGGTCGCCAACCGCCTCAATCAGGCCCCTGGCTACCTCAACAAGCCGACCCAGATTCGCCGTTTCTACGACGAACTGGTCGGCTGGCAGGAGCGCATCGACGGCGACGACGAGAAATTCCGGCAGTACGAAGCCTTCATCAAGATGCTCAACGCCAAGGTCGCTTACGCCAAGGGCCGCAAGCTGGTCGATGACGAATTCGTCGCGTGGTTCCGCCTGTGCATCAAGACCACCACCAGTGCCCGGGCTCTGGACCACTTCCGCCTTCACTTCGAAGCCGTACTCGGTTTCCTCAAGGCGCTGCGCGCCTGACCCCCAGGGAGAAGAACCATGCAACTCACCCGCATCAAGCAACTCACCGCCACCCTCGTCCTCAAGACCGGCCTGCACATCGGCGCCGGCGACACCGAGATGCGCATCGGCGGCACCGACAATCCAGTCGTCAAGAACCCGCTCGACGGCCAGCCGTACATCCCCGGCTCTTCGCTGAAAGGCAAGATCCGCTCGCTGCTCGAATGGCAGCTCGGGCTGGTCAGCGCCGCCAACGGGCATCCGTTCTCGTTCCAGCATCTGGCCACCCACGACAGCCCGGCAGCACGCGACCTGTTGCGCCTCTTCGGCGGCGCTCCCGTCGGTGATGTCGAGAACCTGGTCAAACAGATCGGCCCGACGCGCATCGCCTTCTGGGACTGCGCGCTGAACACCGACTGGCTCGCCAGGGCAAGGGCGCGCAACCTGCTCAGCACCGAGTCCAAGAGCGAGAACTCGATCAACCGCATCGCCGGCGTCGCGGAGAACCCGCGCTTCACCGAGCGCGTCATCGCCGGCGCCGAGTTCGACTTCCGGCTGTCGCTGAAGGTCATCGATGGCGAGAACCTGTTGCCGCTGCTGCTGCGCGGCCTCAGGCTGCTCGAACTCGACAGCCTCGGCGGTTCCGGCTCGCGCGGCTACGGCAAGGTCGCACTCACCGGGCTGGCGCTCGACGGCCAGTCGATCCAGGCCGAGCTGGACGCCGTCCAGCCTTTCGGCACCGGCGGCTGAACGATGCCGCACGCCCTCCATCGCGCCACGCTGGCGCTGCACACCCCACTCGGCACGCCGCTCGCCGGCGACACGCTGTTCGGCCAGCTCTGCTGGGCGCTGCGCGAAGCTGCCGGCGAGACCGAGCTGTGCCGCCGTCTCGAAGGCTACACCCAGGGCTCCCCCTGGCTGGTCGCCTCCGACGGTTTCCCGGCGGGCTACCTGCCCAAGCCGACGCTGCCGCAGCACTTCGCCGCGCCGACGGACGACCCGAGGCAACGCAAGGCGGCGAAGAAGCAGCGCTGGATCCCGGCGCAGCACACGGGCTCAACGCTCGGCGCGCTGCTGGCCAGCGCCGTCGATGACGCCACCGCCTACGGTCACGCACCGCGCCAGACCGTTCAGACCCACAACACGCTCGACCGCCTGACCGGCAGCACCGGCGAAGGTATCTTCGCCCCTTACAGTGTGGCGCAGACCTTCCATGCCGCCGGACAACGCATCGACGTGTACCTTGTGCTCGACAGCGAGCGCGTCAGCGCCGCCGAAACGGCGCAACTGCTGGCGGCGCTCGGCAGCGCCGGCTTCGGCCGTGACGCCGGCGTCGGCCTCGGCAAGTTCACGCTCGTCAGCTTCGAAGTCGCCGCCTTCGCGGTCCCCGCCGGCGCCAGCGCCTGGTGGACGCTTGCGCCCTGCGCGCCGCAGGGCCTGGGCTTCGCCGGGCCGAAGAGCTACTGGCGGGTACTCACCCGCTTCGGGCGGCATGGCAATGCGCTGGCGCTCGCCGGCAAGCCGTTCAAGACGCCGGTGCTGCTCGCCGCCGCCGGCGCCGTCCTGACCCCCAGCGACGCCTTCACTGTCCGGCCCTTCGTCGGCCAGGGGCTCGGCGGCAGCGGCAGGCTGTCGCGGGCCGAAGCCGCCACCGTGCAGCAAGGCTACGCACCCGTCGCATCCATCGCCCTGGAGACCGCACCGTGACCATCACCCCGCGCACATCCATCCGCAGCCTGGCCATTTCGACGCTGTCGCCGGTGCACGTCGGCTGTGACGAAGTCTATGAACCGAGCGGTTTTGTCATCCACGACGGCCTGCTGCACGTGCTCGATCCGGCCGATCTGGCCGCCGCGCTGACCGACAACGAGCGCCGGCAGCTCGCCGGCCTGGCCGACCAACGTGAGCCGATCGGCGCGTTGCAGCGCTTCTTCCGCGATTCAGCCGCGCGCTTTGCCGGATTCGCCTCCCAGCAGGTGGCGGTGGCCGAAGCGATCGCCCGCGAGTACCAGCAGAAGGCGGGCCAGGCGACGCAACGCGGCACCGCCGGCGAAGCGACCTACAATCTCTTCCCGATCGCCCGCACCGCCTACCGGCCCTTTGACTGCACCCCCTATCTACCGGGCAGTTCGCTCAAGGGCAGCATGCGCACCGCCTGGCTGAACAAACGGCTGCTCGACGTCCCGCAGCCGCCTGACCGGAAAACCAGCTCGCGCAGCCTGGAAGAACGCCTGCTCGGCTACAGCGCCGGCAAGTTCGAGAACGACCCGTTCCGCCATCTCGCCCTCGCCGACGCACACCCCGAGGAAGCAGGCACGCCGCCACCAACGCGCGTCCTCTACGCGATCAGCAAGAAGAAACGACCGCCGCGCGCCGACGAACGCGGCTCGCCGGAACTGAAAGTCTTTCTCGAAACGATTCCTGACGCGCTGCCGGCAGCCTTTATCGGCGAGATCCGCCTCGACAACGAAAAGATGCGCTGGAACAGCCTTTGCGACGCCTGCAACGCCTTCTACCGGCCGCAACTGGAGACCGAACTCGATCATCCCGTGCTCGGAGCACTGCTCGACGCCGGCTGGAAGCGGCTGATCGGCGGCCTGCTCGGTCGTGAGCTCGGCGAACTGATCGCTGCACGACAGGGCTTCCTGCTACGCGTCGGCCGCCACTCGGGTGCCGAGTCGGTGACCCTCGACGGGTGGCGGCGGATCAAGATCCTCGGCGCACGCGTCGACGGCAGACAAACGTCGGACTATCGACCCAACACCACCGAAAAACGCTACGCCAGCCTCACCCGATCCAGCGACGGCGGGCTGCTGCCTTTCGGCTGGCTGTGGGTTGACGCCTGTGACGACCGCCACCGCCACCTCTCGGACGCCATCCGCCAGCAGCTCGCTGCGCGCAGCCGGCCGCTGCGCGAAGCACACGCCGATCGGCTATCGCGGCTCGAAGAGAAAGCCGAACAGCGGGCGGCCAGCGCCGCCGCCGTGCTTGACCGCCAGCGCGCCGAGCAGGCCGCCGCCCGCGCCGAGGCCGAAGCCAGGGAAGTGCACGCGCAAAAGCTGGCGGAGATGACCCCGAACCGCCGTCGGGTGGCAGAATTCATCACCGACTTTGCCGCTCGCGCCGAGCAATTGCGCGGCAAGCCGGAAAACGCCAACGGGGTGTACCACGGCAAGGCCAGGGTGCTGGCCCGCGATGCCGCCGCCTGGGACCATGCAGAGCGTGTAGCGGCCGCCGACGCGGTCGAGGAATGGCTGCCCAAGGTGGTCAGAGTGGACATCCGGGACGAGCGCAAGAAGCTCAAGCTCGCGGCGCTGCGCAGCGCATGAACGCCGCCACCTCGTTCCCGGTCGCCCGTTACCGCTTCGAATTCCGGGCCACGCAGGCGATCCGCCTGCCCGACTATGCCGGGTCGCTGTTGCGCGGCGCCTTCGGGCACGCGTTGCGGCAACTCGCCTGCATGACGCGTCAGAAGGAATGTGCCGGCTGCCCGCTGATCGGCACGTGCCCGTATCCGACGATCTTCGCGCCGCCACCACCGGCAGCGCACAGCCTGCAGAAGTTTTCGCGGATACCGCCGCCGTACGTCATCGAACCGCCAGCCTGGGGCAGCCGCGTGCTCGCCGCCGGCGAAACGCTGACTTTTCACCAGGTGCTGATCGGCGGGGCGCTGCCGGAGTTGCCGCTGATCATCCTCGCCTGGCGGCGTGCGCTGGCTCGCGGCGTCGGCACCGGCGACGGCACCGCCGATCTGGTCCGCGTCGTGCATTGCAGCCAGGCCGGCGATGCGGAGATCCACCGTCCGGAAGTCGGCAGCATTGCCGCGCACGCGCAACGCGTCGCCCTCGACGGCGAGACCGACGCGGCGACGGCCGGCACCGCGACGCTGCACTTCGAGACCCCGCTGCGCCTGCAGCACAACGGTCATGCGCTGTCCCCCGAGTGGCTGCAGGCGCGCACGCTGCTGATGGCTCTCGCCCGGCGCGCGAGCCTGCTCGCCGAGTTCCACTCCGACGCCGCGCCGGTCGAGGATTTCACCGCGCTCAGCGCCGCCTGTGTCGACATCGAGGAAGAAAGGAACCTGACCTGGCTGGACTGGACACGCTACTCGTCGCGCCAGCAGCAGAAGATGAGTCTTGGCGGCGTCGTCGGCACCTGGCGCCTCGCGGGCCGGCTCGCGCCATTTGCACCGCTGCTGCAACTCGGCGAATGGCTGCACGTCGGCAAGGAAGCCGCGTTCGGGCTGGGCCGCTACACCCTCGCCGACCACCTCCCGGAAGACATCTCCGGCGCGCCGGCAAAAACTTGCGGACACCCTCGCCAAGCCGTTGAAAGAAAAGATATAATTCAGTAGGTGCAGTCAGTAATGAGCCCTGTAATCAAAGGGATTGAAACGCGATTTGCCAATCCATGCTACGACGCGCTCTTTTGTCAGTAATGAGCCCTGTAATCAAAGGGATTGAAACATCGATCCCTCCCATGGCAAAAAATGCGCTTGGTCAGTAATGAGCCCTGTAATCAAAGGGATTGAAACCGGTGGGGGGGATTGGTTCATCGATCCCTCCCATGGGTCAGTAATGAGCCCTGTAATCAAAGGGATTGAAACCCGAAATCCGTAGCCAAGTCACAAAACGCGGAGGTCAGTAATGAGCCCTGTAATCAAAGGGATTGAAACCCCAGCTTGCTGGGTCAATGAAGATGTTCTTGCGGTCAGTAATGAGCCCTGTAATCAAAGGGATTGAAACGCCTCGCGATAAGCGACGATCAGTTTCCCGATCGTCAGTAATGAGCCCTGTAATCAAAGGGATTGAAACGCTCATTGCCCATTCAGTACCGAACCGTCCACGGTCAGTAATGAGCCCTGTAATCAAAGGGATTGAAACCGCTCAGGCGGGAGCCGGTCAAGAATGCGAGTTGGTCAGTAATGAGCCCTGTAATCAAAGGGATTGAAACGCCGTCCGGCTTGCCGCGCAAGATCAAGCGTTCCGTCAGTAATGAGCCCTGTAATCAAAGGGATTGAAACGCGTCTTGCCGTTGCGAGTTATCATTACGTCAGTCAGTAATGAGCCCTGTAATCAAAGGGATTGAAACTCGTACCAGAACGACAGCTTTCCCTCGCGCACGCGTCAGTAATGAGCCCTGTAATCAAAGGGATTGAAACACAGCATGGCCTGCCGGCAAAGGGCCGTGGATCGGTCAGTAATGAGCCCTGTAATCAAAGGGATTGAAACCACGTCGCAAAGCTCTGCCACAGCGGAGGTTCCGGTCAGTAATGAGCCCTGTAATCAAAGGGATTGAAACTACCGGCGAGACGTTGATAAGGGTAATACCCTTGTCAGTAATGAGCCCTGTAATCAAAGGGATTGAAACTTTTTTAGGACGTTCTCCATGCTCGAAATAGAGTCAGTAATGAGCCCTGTAATCAAAGGGATTGAAACTTGTTGAGAATGCCGCGGCCGACGCCAACCAGCAAAGTCAGTAATGAGCCCTGTAATCAAAGGGATTGAAACTTACCGGGGATACATTGATGAGTAAGACGCCCTTGGTCAGTAATGAGCCCTGTAATCAAAGGGATTGAAACGGATTGTTGAGAATGCCACGTCCAATCCCGACCAACGTCAGTAATGAGCCCTGTAATCAAAGGGATTGAAACCACAGATTCAAGGACGCATACAACATCTGGATGTTGTCAGTAATGAGCCCTGTAATCAAAGGGATTGAAACCAAGATGAGGGTGCTAATCGTCCCCTTGCTGTCGTCAGTAATGAGCCCTGTAATCAAAGGGATTGAAACCTGAACGTGTAGCCGTTTCGGGAATCAGTACGTCAGTAATGAGCCCTGTAATCAAAGGGATTGAAACTCCCTACACATTACCATTTCATTTTCATTTACATGTCAGTAATGAGCCCTGTAATCAAAGGGATTGAAACGCCTTCCTATTGCGGAAGAACGCTAACCCCTCGGTCAGTAATGAGCCCTGTAATCAAAGGGATTGAAACGCTAAATTACAGGCTTATAGAAGACTTATAAACTAGTCAGTAATGAGCCCTGTAATCAAAGGGATTGAAACGCAACGCGCGATTGCGTGACGATTGATTCTTTGCGGTCAGTAATGAGCCCTGTAATCAAAGGGATTGAAACTAGCGTTGCTTGCGAGAATGCAATCTTTCGCTTCGTCAGTAATGAGCCCTGTAATCAAAGGGATTGAAACTCAGTTTTTGCCCGATGAACGCACAAGTCAAAGGTCAGTAATGAGCCCTGTAATCAAAGGGATTGAAACACCGGTTTGTTGAACCCACGTGCAACCTTGGCAACGGTCAGTAATGAGCCCTGTAATCAAAGGGATTGAAACGTACCTTCCCCTACATGTACGACAGTATTGAGTCAGTAATGAGCCCTGTAATCAAAGGGATTGAGACGTGAACCGGAAGGCGACGCTTTGGCTGTCGCGCTCGCCGGCGCGGAAATGCCGGTGATCTGCGCACCCAACTGGCTGGAGGCGATGATGGTGATCTCAGCCCGGCCTGGCCGTCCGGGCGTGCAGGCGTTGAGCGATCTGCTCGACGCCGCCGAAGTGCAGGTCGAACCCGCTGACGCCGAATTGGGGCAAACAGCCTTCGACGCCTGGCAACGCTTCGGCAATAGGCGCCACCCGGCCGGGTTGAACTTCGGCGATTGTTTTGCCTACGCCTTGACGAGTCGCCGGGGTGATGTGCTGCTTTTCCAGGGTCATGATTTTTCGCAAACCGACGTCATGCAAGTTCCTGGTCGGCAACGAACATCAGCTTCACGAAACTCGCGCTGCGGCTGCGGCGCGCACGGGAAGCCTGCAACACTGATCGGCCCTGAACGCGATGCGCACGCTACCGTTCGACCGGCCGACGGCAGGGCCTCAGGCGATCGCCGCCGGCAGCCCGGTCCACAGGATTCCGGTCGGCAGGCTGGCGCGTCCGATGCGCCCCTGAAAACCTCGCGCCGGCAGCGCATAGCAGCGCACGTCGTCGGCACGCGGGTCGATCAATTCCTCGATCTCCTCCAGGCAGCGCGCCTTGTCGGCCTCGCTGCCGACGAGCAGGAAGATGCTGTATTCGAGGGGCGCGGCGTGCCGGCACATCCGCCGGTGGACGCGCAGCAGCCGGCGCGGGTCGCTGATGTCGTAGCCGATGACGAAAGCCTGCGCCGTCCTGTCAGCAGCCATCGTCCGCCTCCGTGCCTTGTTCCTCGGCCGCCGCGTCGTCGCTCGCCGGCGAGCAGGGGGCCGCGACGCCGCCCGCCTGCATGATCGCGCCGGCCACGTCGGCGACGCTCTCGGCCAGCAGCTTGCGCAAACGCGCCGCGAGTTGCTCCCATTCGCCGTAGAAGCGCGCGCGCCCGGCCTTGCCGAGCAGGCAACCGCTCTCGGTGGTCGAGAAATCCTCGGGGCGCAGTTTCTCCGAACGGAACAGCATCAGCGCGTGCCGGTCGACTTCGACGCGCAGCGGTTCGACGAGGTCGCAGGCCAGCGACTCGCGGCCGAAGTCGAGCGCGTGGTAGAAGCCGATGAAGGGGTCGAGCCCGGCGCCGTACAGCGCCAGCACCGCTTCGGCGTGCAGCAGCGTGTAGCCGAGCGAGAGCAGGGCGTTGACCGGGTCGCGCGGCGGCCGGCGGTTGCGGCCGCTGAATTTCAGACGCGGCGGCAGCAAGTCGGCGAAGCCTTCGAAGTAGGCGGCGGCGCCGGCGCCTTCGAGGCCGCGCAGCGAGGCGATCGAGCCTTGCTGATCGACCGCCGCGATGCTCGTCGCCAGACGCTGCAGGCAGAGGGTGAGCAGATAGCGCGACTGCGGCTCGGTGTCGCGGCGCTCGGCGAGAAAACCGGCGTGCGCGCGCAGCTTGGCCTCGACGATGGCCCGCGCAAAGCGCAGGCAGTAGGACTCGTCGAGCGACAGCCGGTACTGCGCCACCCGCCGCGCCGCGTCGTTGTGCGGCCGCCCGAGGAGCATCGTCGGCACTGCCTTGCGGCCGGAGAGGACGACGACGCCGATGCCGCGTTCGCCGAGCTTGCCGAGCAGCGCCGACGACAGCGTCACGTCGCCGCGCATGAACACCCGCGACAGCGGCGCGAGCGGCACGGTGCCGATGCGTTCGCCGTTCTCGTAGAACACCAGCGCCTCGCCGTCGGCTTTCAGGGTCACGCCGCGTCGGTCCACGTACAGGCTGGTCATGGCTTCTGCTCCTTGTTCAAACGATCAGAAAGACGTCGGTTACCGGCTCCGTGGCGCGGCCCAGCAGGTCGCGCCGCATGCGCGGGTCGAGCTGGAAGATGTGCACGCGGTCTTCGGCGGGGTCGATCAGTTCGGCCAGTGTCAGCCGCACTTCGCTCAGTTCGGCGGCGGTCAGCCAGCACTCGAAGAACGATTTCTGCCCGCCGACCTTGTAGGCCATGAGGAACTTGCGCACGCGCGTCCGCATGCTCGTCTTGCAGACGTCGTAGCAGACCAGAAACAGGGTTCGCGCCGCATCACTCATGCCGCCACGATAGGCCGTGGCGGCGGCAATGTCCGGCCCGGCAAGCTTGCCGGACATCACCGCCGCGTCTCGCCTGCGACTGCTCACCAATGCTAGAATGCGGTCATTGCGATGTCATTTCATGGCTGCTGCCGAAGCTTACCTTGCGCGATTTGCCCGCTGAATTGCGCCTGCCGCATGACAACGCGCGGAAACAGGGTGAGTACTTCCCAAAAACAAGAAATCCAGTTCCATGGAACCTGATTGACTACTGATTGCGCACCAACGCCACTACCCCGCATGAGAAAAAAGCTGACTCTCGTTGTTTCCGCATCGGTCACCATTGGAGTACTCGTCACGATTATTGCCATTGTGACGATCATGAACCTGCATCGATGGGTAAGTGATGATCAGTCGGAAATTGTGCAGAACCTGGCGCACACGATTGCGCATTCAGTCGAGGATGAACTTGCAGACATCGATTACGTCCTGCAGGTGTCGGCGGACGAGATCGAGCGCCAGATAGCGGTTCGCCAGAACACCTACGAAAGTGTGACGACTTTCCTGGGCCGGCAGCAGGACCGGTTTTCAAGCATCGATCTGCTCAGGGCAACCAACCCGCAAGGTGAAACCCTCTATGGCCGAGGCGTTGACCCCACCGAACGCGCCAGCCTTGCCCAGCGTGACTATTACCGGCAACTGAAGGAGAACCCGAATCTGGGCATGGTGATTGCCGAACCGATTATCGGGAAAATCTCGCAGAAATGGATCTGGTTGATGGCTCGCCGGATCAACAATCCGGACCAGTCATTTGCCGGGCTGGTCTATGCGTCGATATTCGTTGACGACCTGTCGAAGAGTTTCGAGCGGTTTCATCTTGTTCCTGACGGTGAGATCATCCTGCGCGACCGGAACATGCAGGTCGTGGCGCAGACCATTTTTGGAACGACCGCAGCATTACCCCTTGGCGACAACCGCCCTTCCGATGAGTTGCAGAAGGCCTTGGCTCAGGGTTCGCGGCATGGCACATATGCCAGCACTTCGGCAACCGCCGATGGCGTCAGCCGAATCCACGCCTACCACCGCAGTGAAAAGTATGGTTTCACCGTGTTGGTGGGGATTCCCCAATCCCACATCACCAGCATCTGGCTGAAGCAATCCGCGATCGTGGCCCTCCTGCTGGTGGCCATCCTCATCGGTTTGCTGCTCGGAACCCAGCTGGTTTCCCGCCGGCTGGCCGATCAGCTAGGCCGCAGCGTAAGCGAAGCACGCGAAGCGGAAAGGGAATTGCTCAAGACGCTGATTCGATCCATCCCCAATCTGATCTGGCTGAAGAACGCCGAAGGGGTTTATCTGGCCTGCAACCGGGAATTCGAAAAATTCTTCGGCAAGAGCGAGGCCGAGATTGTCGGCAAGACCGACTACGATTTCTTGTCCGGGGAACAGGCGGATTTCTTCCGCGGCAATGATCGTGCGGCTGCCGCCGCCGGCAAGCCGACGGTCAACGAGGAGTGGATCACCTATGCCGACGACGGTCACCGCGCGCTGCTGAGAACCACCAAGACGCCGATGATCGCGGCCGATGGCCGCCTGATCGGCGTGCTCGGCGTCGCCCATGACATCACCGAGATGCGCCGCCAGGAAGAAGCGCTGCGCGAAAGCCGCGAAACTCTCAATCGCGCCCAGGCGGTGGCGCATGTCGGGAGCTGGATGCTGGACACCGAAGCCAACCGGCTGGAGTGGTCGGACGAAACCTATCGCCTCTTCGGCCTGCCGCCAGGTTCGCCGATGACTCTCGAGCGCTTTTTCGCCTGCGTCCATCCCGACGATCGGGAGCGCGTGGCCACCGCATGGCATGCGACGCTCGGCGGCGCCGAGTACGACATCGAGCACCGCATCCTCGCCGCCGGCGAGACCCGCTGGGTGCGCGAGCTGGCCGTCATCGAGCGCGATGCCGACGGCAAGGCGCGCCGTGGACTGGGTACGGTGCAGGACATCACGCTGCGCAAGCAGACCGAAGCGGCGTTGCAGGAAGAGCGTCGGGTTCGCGACACCCTGCTGGAATCGATCCCCGGCGTTTTCTATGCCATCGATACAAGAGGTATGTTCACTTTCTGGAATCATCATTTCGAACAGGTGACGGGACGCAGCGCGGAGGAGTTGAGCCACTTCAATGCGCTGGACCTTTTCGAGGGCGAGGATCGCGAGCACGTTGCCGAACGCATCGAACAGGTCTTCCTGGAAGGTCAGAGCGATATCGAAGCCAGCCTGGTGACGAAGGACGGCCAGCGCCTCCCGTATTACTTCACCGGCCGGCGCATCGAGATGAGCGGGCAGCCCATCCTGGTTGGCGCGGGTATGGACATCGGCCCGCTCAAGGCCGCCGAAGAGGCGATGCGTCGCATCAACGAAGAACTGGAAGCGCGGGTGCGGCAAAACACGGCCGACCTGCAAGCCAGCTACGCCAAACTGCGCGACACCGAGTTCGCCATGAATCAGGCCGGCATCGGCATTGTCTGGGTGAACACGGAGAACGGTGAATTTGTCTACATCAACCCCTTCGCCTGTCAGCTGGTCGGCTACTCCGAAGCGGAAATGCTGCAGTCGACCGTCCATGACATTGCCCCCGACATGGGGGAGCGGCAATTTCATGAACTGGTCGACATCTGCAGAACCCAGGGCCGGCTCCAGGTAGAAATCCTCGCCCACGCAAAAGATGGCAAGACCATTCCGGTCGAGGTGGCCGCCTATTACCTGCCCGGCAAGGCCGGCGAACCGGATCGACTGATCGAGTTCATCACCGACATTTCCGCACGCAAGCGGGCCGAGGTGGATATCCGGCAGGCCAAGGAGTCCGCGGAATCCGCCAACCGGGCAAAGAGCGCCTTCCTCGCCAATATGTCGCACGAGATCCGCACGCCGCTCAACGCCATTCTCGGCCTCAACCACCTGATGCAGGCCGGCAGCTTGCCGCCGGAGCAGACCGAGCGACTGCAGAAGATGGAAGTCGCGAGCCGACACCTGCTGTCGATCATCAACGACATCCTCGACCTGTCCAAGATCGAGGCTGGCCGCATGGAGCTCGAATCCGCCAATTTCCATCTTTCGGCGGTGATCGACAATGTCGCCTCGATCATCCGCGACACGGCGCAGAGCAAGGGCCTCGTCGTCGAGATCGATCCGGACGGCGTCCCCTTGTGGTTGCGCGGCGACGTGACGCGACTGCGGCAGGCCTTGCTGAATCTCGCCAGCAATGCCGTCAAATTCACCGAGCGCGGATCGATCAACGTGCGTGCCTTGCTGCTGGAAACACGCGCAGATGAACTGCTGGTGCGCTTCGAGGTCGCCGACACCGGCATCGGCCTGAGCACCGAGCAGTTGGGGCACCTGTTCGAGAACTTCCAGCAGGCGGACAGTTCGACCGCCAGAAAGTACGGCGGCACCGGTCTCGGCCTTTCCCTGACCAAGCGCCTGGTCGAGATGATGGGTGGAGAAGTCGGCGCCGACAGCACCGTCGGGCAAGGCAGCACCTTCTGGTTCACCATTATCCTGCAGCACGGGCACGGCCCGATGCCAATGGTCAACGGCGCCGACGACACGCCCCTGTCGGCCGAACAGCGGGTACGCGCACTGCATCGTGGCGCACGCATCCTGATTGCCGAAGATCACCCGATCAACACCGAAGTCGTCCAGCAGATGCTGCATGCCGCCGGCCTGGATGTCGTCGTCGCCGCAAATGGGCGCATTGCGCTGGAGAAGGCCATTGCCGAACGCCTGGACCTGATCCTGATGGACATGCAGATGCCGGAAATGGACGGGATCGAGGCCACCAGGGCCATTCGCCGCCTGCCGGCGCATGCCGCCACGCCGATCCTGGCGCTCACCGCCAACGCCTTTGCCGAAGACCGCCGTGCCTGTCTGGTGGCGGGCATGAACGATGTCCTGACCAAGCCGGTCGACCCGGCGCAGCTCTACGAGGCGTTGGCGCGCTGGCTGCCGGCGGGCAGTGGCGGACTGCCGGCCACGACGTCCCGAACCGACGTGACTTTGCCGCCGGCAACGAATCTGGACGTGTTGCGCAAATTTCCGGGCATCGACGTCGACCAGGGACTGCGCTACTTGAGAGGCAAGGTCGACCGTTACCTCGCGCTGCTCCGGAAGTTCGTTCTGGCGCATGCCGAAGACCTGGCGACCCTCGATGGCCATCTTGCCCGCGGCGATCGGCTTACCGCACAACGCATCGCCCATACCCTCAAGGGGACCGCCGGCATGCTCGGGCTGGTGACCCTCGCCAGCATTGCTGCCGACCTGGAAAGCCTGTTGAAGGAAGAGCAGGCCCTCGCCGAACACGGCGAACTGCTCGGCCAGGTTTCCGCCGACCTCAAGACCGCCTGGAATGCACTGCTTGCGGTCCTGCCGGCGGCACAGCCTGGAGAAGTTCCCGGGAGTTGGTGAACTCTTCGACAGCAGCCAAACGATCACAAAAACGCGCGGCTCACCATCCGATCGTCACCCGGCAGGGCTGCAGCCAGGCACCCGCGTCTTCCAGCGCCTGCGCGTTAAGTTCGCTACCGCGCTGCGCGGCGGCCAGCGGAATCGTGAGATGAAGATAGCGGGCACCGCGCACGCAGACCGCGGCCGCGAGATGTACCGGCAGCGTGCCGATCACCACATCGCCGGCGACAATGTCGGCGACGTCGAGGTGCTCGACGAACTGCGCGCGCACCGCCCAGTGGTGGCGGCGCGCCCAGGCGATGGCGCCGGGGTGACGCGAGACAAAGAAGCGCCGCGGCGGCGGCGCTTCGGCAGGGTGCTGGCGCATCGTGGTCGGCTCATCGGACATGCGCGCAGTTTGCCGCAGCGGCGGGGCTTCACACTTTGCGGCAAGCTTGCCGGCGTGGCCCGCCCCGGGTAGTAGTGGTCGTCGGCGCGCGCCAGCGCACGGGGTTTGACCTGAAAGCCGACGGCGAAGATACTTGTGCGCTATTACTGGTATCCTGCGTCGTGAAAGACGCGGCCGGCGTCTCGCCGCGTGCCCACTCTGGAGGCCGTCATGGACATCCACGGAAACCCCATAGCGGAACGTATCGACTGGCTGTTCGGCCTGGCCGACCGCCATAGCGCGATCTTTCGCAGCCCGGAGGCCTGGCTGGCGCGCGAACGCTATCTGGCGGCGCACCCGACGGCGATTGCCGTCCTCAAATGCATGGACGGGCGCATCAACATTCCGGTGGCGACCAATACCCCGGTCGGCATCCTGATGCCCTTTCGCAACCTCGGCGGTATCTTCGACCTCGGCTGGCCGCACCTCGGGGAAGTGCTGGCCCACCACGTGCAGCGCGTGGTCAGCGCCGGCCGCCATGTCGTCTTTCTGGTCACCTACCACTACTCGCAGGGCGACCCGCGCCGCGGCTGCGCCGGCTTCCAGTACGACACGGCGGCGGCGATCGCCCACACCGACGAGATCCGCCGCCAGATCGAGCACATTTTCGGGAGAAATCACGACACCGTCTATCCGCTGGTCTGCGGTTTCGAAACCGACGAGGATGCCCTGGTAATCCACGGCACGGCGGGCGACCGGCTCGACCTGGCGACGCTGAACTCGACCGACCGGGCCACGCTGGAACTGCGCCTCGCGGCGCTGCTGCCGGACATGCCGGCGCGCATGCGCGCCGACCTGCTGCCGCTGCTGTATGGCAACCTCGAACACATCGAAAACGTGCGCGCCCAGATTCGCCGCAACGAACGCCTGCTGGACATCGAACACCGCGAGTGGATGATCTGCCTGGGGCGCGGCTTCGACTTCCTGCATACGCCGAACATCGCGCTGATCATCGGTCCCTACAGCCCGAATCTGGATGTCCCGATCCGCCGGGCGGCCGGCATCATCGAAGCCAACATGCACGCCGGACGCATCCCCGCCGACGGTTTTCTGCTCCTGGCCTCGGTGCCCTACGACGAAATCGGCGTGGACCGCGCACGCGCGGAACTGAAGTCGCGCTTCCTGTCCACTTTCGCCGCCGATGTCATCCGCGCCGAGTTCCCGCAACTCGGCGAGCAGATGTCGATCCGCACGGCGGTGCTCGACTGGCGATCGCGCACGCTCGAAACGATTGCCTGCGGAAGCTGAATACCTGCCGGGGATCGTGACCCACGGTGGCATTCGTGCCCGGCCTGCCCCGGCCAGCGACTCCACAAGCTGTTAGAATCGCGGCCTCCCCTTTGCCGCGGTCCGTCCCATGCCCACGCCTTCGCGCCTGATTTTCGGCTTCCATGCCACGCTCGCCAAGTTGCGCCACGACCCCGGCGCGATGCACGAGATCTACGTCGATGCCGGTCGCCACGACGCGCGCCTGCGTGACCTGCTGGCGCAGGCGGAGTTCGCCAAGGTGCGCGTCCTGCCGGTGGAGTCCGCGCGCCTGGCGGCGATGGCGCCCGGCGCGCGGCACCAGGGAGTGATCGCCACCGTCGATCCCACGCGGCGTCACGTCGCGCTCGACGACGTGCTCGATACGCTCGAAGAGCCGGCCTTGCTGCTGGTCCTCGACGGCATCCAGGACCCGCACAATCTCGGCGCCTGCCTGCGCGTCGCCGATGCCGTCGGCGCGCACGCGGTGATCGCTCCCAAGGATCGCGCCGTCGGCCTGACCCAGGCGGCGGTGAAGGTGGCCAGCGGCGCCGCCGAGACGGTGCCTTACATCACCGTCACCAATCTCGCGCGCACCCTGCGCGAACTCAAGGAGCGCGAGATCTGGGTGGTCGGCACCGACGCCGACGCCAGCGCGGATCTCTATGCCGCCGACTGGCCGATGGCCTGCGCCTGGGTGCTCGGGGCGGAAGCCGAGGGCCTGCGTCGCCTGACTCGGGAGACCTGCGATCAACTGGTCAGCATCCCGATGCTCGGATCGGTGGCCAGCCTGAACGTGTCGGTGGCCACCGGCGTCTGCCTCTACGAGGCGCGGCGGCGGCGCGCCGGCATGGCGCGGCCCTGAGTTCAGTCAGGGGTTCAGGGCGGAGGTCTCCCCTCGCCCGGTCGCCGAACGGCCGCGTGGGCTGCCTCTGGCCTAATTCTTGTACGAATAGCGGTAAACGTAGCCCTTGTAGCCGTAGCGGTAGCTCTGGCGGCTGACGTTGAGGTCGTTGAAGACAAAGCCCTTGACCTGCACGCCCGCCTGATTGAGCCGCTTGACGGCCTGCTCAAGCTCGCGAATCGGGTGCCTGCCGGCACGGGCGACCATCAGGGTGGCGCCCACATGCCGCCCGATGATCGCCGCGTCGGAGACTGCGAGTACCGGCGGCGCATCGACGATCACGGTGTCGAAACGCTCCCCGAGTTCGACCAGCAGTGCTTCGAAACGCAGGTGCATCAGCAGTTCGGAAGGATTCGGCGGAATCTGGCCGGTGGTGACCACCCACAGCTTGGGTACCGAGGTGGGCTTCAGGATGTCTTCGAGCGAAGCCTGGCCGGCAACGTACTCGGAAACGCCCGGCGCGCGCTCGATCGCGAATTCCTTGTGCAGGTGCCCACGGCGCAGGTCACCATCGACGATCACGACACTCTTGTCGACCTGCGCCAGGACCACGCCAAGGTTCTTGGAGATGAAGCTCTTGCCCAGACCCGGGCTCGGGCCGGTGATCAGCAGTGAGTTGTGCTGCGCGTCGAGGAGCGCGAAGTGCAGCGTCGTGCGCAGACCGCGCAGGCTCTCGACCGCGTCTTCCTGCGGATGGACGACCGCCAACAGCTCGCCGACACCGCTTTGTGCCTTGCGATGCAATTCCAGTTCGGCCTTGCTGTGCGGCACCGTGGCATACACCGGCAGACCGAGCTGCGCCTCGATGATCTCCGGGTCCTCGACGACCACGCGCAGGGAACGCAGCAACCAGATCACCACCAGGCTGAACAGGAAGCCGAGCAGCAGGGCAATCGCCAGGATCGATACCGCGCCGGCGCCGACCGGCTTGCGCGCGACGGCAGCCATGTCGATGACGCGCACGTCGCCGACCGTACCGGCTTTCGAAACGCGCAACTGCTGCGCCGTGTTGAGCAGCTCGGTATACAGCTTGGTCGACACTTCCACGTCGCGGGCGAGACGCAGGACGGTCTGCTGCGTATCGGGCAGACGCGACACCTCCGATTCAAACTGCCGGCGGCGCTCGTTGAGACGCTGCAGCTTGTTATCCATCGCCTGGATCCGCGGGTGCTCCGGCGTGAAGTTCTGCCGCAGTTCGTCACGTTCCTGCTTGAGCAGCACGGCGGCGTTTTCGACCTCGACCAGCGACTTCAGGATGCCCTGTGTCTCCAGGCTGAGATCGAGCGAGCCGCGGCTCTGGCGATAGTTGTTGTAGGCCGCCTCGGCGCTGTCGACCTGCGTCTTGAGCGCCGGTAGCTGCGTTTCCAGGAACTTGAGGGTCTTTTCCGCTTCGGCCGAGCGCCGCTCGACGTTCTGGCGAACGTAGGTATTGAGGATGTCGTCGAGGATCACGCCGATCTGTTGGGGATCCTGTCCGAGCAGGCTCAGTTCGAGGACGCCGGATTTCTTGCCGCGTTCCTTCACCGAATAGTTGCGACGCAGATCATCGATCGTCGCTTCGGCGGAGCGCTTGATCAGGCGGAACTGCGTACCCGGACGCGCCTGCAGGTCGGCCACGAAGATCGAGTAGCCGCGGTCGACGGCGCGCTTCCCAACCGTTCCTTTCAGGACCAGTTGCTCGTCCTCGTCGAAGAGCTCGAAGCCTCCGCCCGCCGTGGCGATCAGGGTATGCCGGTCGTCGAGCGCATCCGCGGGAACGTCGAACGCGTCGACCTGAATCCGTTCGCCACCCCAGGCGAAACTGGAGAGTCCCAGCCACGGTGAATTCGGCTCGTCGCCCTGGTAGCGCCGGGCAATCGCGCCGCCGATCAGCGGCAGCGTCCGCGGCACGGCGACGAGGTCGAGCTTGAGCTTGTTGACCACGCGTCCGAGAACCATTCGCGAACTGAGGATTTCGAGTTCTGCAGAAACCGTCGTATCGTCTCCCAGCAGCGGCTGCAGGGCCTTCAGCGAGCCCAGACCGGAGCTCTTCTCCTCGACCTGCAGCAGGCCGTCCGCTCGGTACACCGGCTTGCTGGCAAACACCCAGACCAGCCCCAGGAGCAGCGCCATGAGGCAGATCGCGGCGATCAGCCAGCGATAGTCCATCAGCACGGCGATGATTTCACCCAGCGCCAGCCCCTCGTCGTCGTCTTCCGGGGCGATCTGGTGCATCGACGGCGTCGGCAAGGCGGTGCCGGCCACACCCGCGACGCCGGCCGCGTTGAATGAAGGTCTTGATTGATCGTTGTCCATGTGTCGTCCGAGGTAGCGGTTGCCGGTCAGCTAGGCGTGGTAAGCAGGTCGCAATGCCCAGGCGGCGAGCCTGGCAACCCGCGGGCCGCCCGCACGGCGGCCCGCATCAGGTTCAGCGCGACGGCTGTCGTCCGCCGAACAAGGGGTAATACGTCTGGCTGGTCAGATTGAGCATCGTCGCGGTCGGCAGGATGTTGGCGATCACGCGCTGCCAGCGAACCACCGGTGCCGTGTCGACGTAGACGATGTCGCGCGGCCTCAGCGGGAAGCGGTCGGCGAGCAGCATCGCGTCCGGCGCGCTCGAATCCAGATGGTACAACTGTGGTTCCTCGGTATCGCCGCGCATCACATAGATCCAGCGGGGGTCGGCCGTGGTCTGGTTGATGTAGCCGGCATCGCTGAGCGCTTCGGCAAGCGTCGAGCGCTTCTTGTTCATCACCAGCGAACCCGGTTTGGTGACCTCGCCGAGGACGAAGATCTTGTTGTAACTGCGGTCGCTGACATTGACGATATCGCCCTGCTCGAGCATGACGTTCTGCTCGCGGACCCCGTAGTCGTACATCGCCTGAATATCGACCAGATACGTCGTGCCGCGGCGGGTGAGCAACACGCGGCTGTAGTCGGCCTCGGGAGTGAAGCCACCAGCGCGGTTGACCGCGTCGAGAACGGTCATCGGAATGTCGGTGACTTGCTGAATCCCCGGCTTGGCCACTTCACCCACGACATAAACCTGCTGGCTGCGGAAAGCGACCATGCGGACGTCGAGCTGTACCCTCTCGATGAACTTGGCAAGCTTGCTCGACAGGATCGTGCGCAGCTCGCTGGTCGTCTTGCCCTGCGCCTTGACCACTCCAACGTAGGGGAAGAAGATCGTCCCGTCTTCGGCGATCACCGTGCCGGCCTGCTCGGCGGAGCGGAAGCTGCCGGCCGGGATGGTCAGTTCGGGATGGTCCCAGACGATGATCGAGACAATGTCGCCCGGTCCGAGGCGGTACTCGGGCACTGCCGTGGGCTGGTCACCGGTGTAGCGAAGATTGCTCTTGGTGGCCACCTTCGCGGCGCTGGTCCCGTCGCCGGTGGGCGGCCGTGCGGACTTGAACAGGTCGATGATCAGTTCGGCGGTGATCGGCTTGATCTTGATGTTCGCCGGTGCCAGCACGTCGCCCTGCTGCACGGGCAGCCTGACCTCCGACTCGTCGCGGTTGCTGTAGCCCTGGTTGCCGGGAACGATGGTGCAGCCAGCCAGGATGCTCGCGGCAAGGCACGCCAGGAGGGAACGCACCCCGTCAGGCAGCGCCGAAGACATGTTCATGCTGAATTCCTCATAGTTGTTCCTCATCTGGTTTGCCGAAGACGTCCCGACAAGGGGCGCCGCGCAGTTTACATCGCGCACCGGTCCACCGCAAAGCCACTCCGCAACGCACGGCTGTGCGGTCCCCGCACTGCCGCCCTCCCCGGACGCGCGCCCGGTACCCGCCACAGACCGCCAGCACCTATTGCCATGCAAGTTCCCTGCCCGCGCGCGGCGGTCTGTGCGCCTGGGTGCTGATGCTGCCGGGGGAGTTTGTTAAATCAGCTTTGAAGGATAACGCCGGTCGCCGCGACTGCCAGTGTTTTATTTCACATCCCCGAGGAACCCGGCGCAAGGGCGAACGACCCTGGATCAGCAGAGTTTTTTCACCCAGGGTTCGAGCGCGGCCTCGATCAGTTGCAGGGCTTCGGCATGGGCTGCGTCGCCGCGCCGATACGGGTCGGGAATCTCGGTCTTTGTCCAGTGCCCGAGCAGGAAAGTCTTGCCACGCGCCGTCGGGTCCATCGCCAGCACCGCGTCCCGGTGATGGTTTTCCATGACCAGCACGAGCTCGGCCCAGCGCAGCCGCTCACGCGTCAACTGGCTGGCGCGATGCGGACTGAGGTCCACGCCGCGTGCGTTCATCATCGCGCAGGTAGCCTCTTCCGCAGGATGATTGACCAATGCGCCGATGCCCGCCGAGCGGGCTTCCACCCGCTTGCCGGCCTTTTCAATACGCTGCCGCAGCAGGAACTCGGCCGCCGGACTGCGACAGATATTGCCGGTACAGACCGTGAGAATCCTCTTGAACATGTCAGCTCACCTGCACGCCGGCGGAACGCTGAGTTCAAAGCTCGCGTCATCGCCATGGACCAGTTTCTGCCCATGCTCTGCCGAGTAGATCAGCGTACTCCTGACACCACGACGATCAGCGGAGCGGCTGCCGTCCCGAGCCATGAGTTCGGCACCCGCTTCGTTCTCGAAATCGCGACAGACAAACAGGCGCACCGCCATACCCTGCCGGGCAAGACGCCTTCGGATGCGCATCGCATCACGGCGGATTCTGCCGATCAGGAAATCGTTGCCCTCGGCAGGAACGTGCACCACACAATAGACATTGCGGCTGTCGAGCGTCGAATCGCCGAGTTGATAGACATTGAACTGGTAGGCATAGGCGGTACCCAGCTCCGCGGCAATCAGCCTCAGGATCTCCGGCCACTGCTCCTTGCGCAGCGAGCCGACAAAGATGCCGCGAATGTGCACCGAGGGCAGTCCCAGCGAGCGATTGAGCCGGCACAATCCCGGCACCAGGCGCCAGGGACGCAGGATCAGCAGGAAATAGACCGCGAAGACGGCAAGGAACAACCCGAACATCAGATAATCGGGCACGCCCAGAAGCAGGCCACCGACGCCGACCAGACCGAGAACGATCTGCATGACCGTGGCGATCACCACCACATCGCAGACGCGAAACCCGGCACGAATGAAGAGGTGATGCAAGTGATGGCGATCGGGGCGGAAAGGCGACTTGCCCAACCAGATACGGCGCAACATGACCCCGACGGTATCCATCAGCGGCAAGGCGAACAGCCACAACGCGGTCACCGGGGTCATCGCCGCATGGTTCCCCTGCGACAGGGCGATCAACAACCACGCGAACAGAAAACCGAGCAACATGCTGCCGTTGTCGCCGAGAAAGACGCGCGCCCGACGGTTGCCTGGATAACGCAGGTTGTAATACAGGAATCCCCCGACACCACCCATCAGAGCAACGGTGAAAAGGACATAGCCGCCGGCATTCCCGGCATAAGCAACCAGGGTGATCAGCGCCAGACTGACCATGCTCACCGAGCCGGACAGACCATCGACGCCGTCGATCATGTTCACCGCGTTGATCAGGCCGATGGTGGCGAAGACCGTCAGGGGAACGCCCAACAACCCGAGATTGATGTGCAAGCCCGGGAGGAGTTCACCGAGCGAGTCGAGTTCCACGCCGCCGAGAAAAACCATCGACAACGCCACCAGGGCCTGAATGGCCAGGCGTGGCTTGAAGCTCAGGTGCCAGATATCGTCGGCAAGGCCGGTCAGGAAGATGGTCACCGATCCGACCAGAATCGCGGCCAGGGGAAGAAAAGGGATCTCGCTGAAAATCGGGTCGCCGAGCAGGGCCGCGCCGATGAGCACGGCGATCAGCCCGAAACCGCCAACGAAGGGCGTGCTGGCGGCGTGCTGTTTGTGTCCGCCCGGGCAGTCCATGATTCCGAAACGCGCGGCCAGACCGACACTCAATCGGATCACCACACCGGAGATCAGCAGACAAACTCCAAATAATACGGCCAACTCCACAGCCACCTCCACAATAAGCTGCCTCAGAGCGCCAGCCCGCCATCAATCGTCCTTACCTACCGAGCCGCCCATCCACTTCAGGGGCCCTACACAAGCAGAGCCCTTTCGGGCTCCGCTTGCACATCCCGCGGGCGCTCGCGCGCCGAGGAGGTCTCAGACGTTCTCAGACACGACGACGACGGCCGAGGAACAGGCCGACGAGGCCGATGCCAAACAGAGCCAGGGATTCGGGTTCGGGAATCGTCACGTCGTAGTTGCCGGTGTAGGAACCGTCGGCAGTTCCAGGAAAGGGCCCGTTGGCAAAGAAGCTGAACAGGTACTCGGGTGTAGAAGAACCCAGGGTAACCTGGACGACCTCGCTCACCTGCAAATCAGGATCCAGCGAACCGGGCAAAAGCCCGAACAATCGCTCTAGAATCGGCGACGCATTGTAAAACCCGGCCAAGCCGATATGAACGGTGTGGCCGTCAAGCTCCACGTAGGAAATGTTCGGGTCGCTCACCAACTGCCAAGGCGCCTTACCCCCAATACTGTGCGTGAAGAAGGCGGTGACTGCGGCGGCGTATTGCGCCGGGGTGAGTGTCAGACCGGCTTCGACAGCCGCACCTTCGATGTAGCGCTTGGTCAGCGCCGTGACGCTTCCATCCCCGTTCTTCCAGTCGGACAGTTCCAGGCTTTCCAGGCGGATGTGCTTGCCGCCGACGCCGAATGTGCCATCGAGTCTGGTGTAGGGGTTGCTGAGGGAGCCGCCAAACTTGTTCAGTTCGACGTTGCCGCCAGGTGCCGCGGCATTTCCAGCCAGGGCCGTATTCAGTGCAAGCAAATCGCCAGCACTGGGAGCGCCGAGCCCGAACTTGATCGTCGGAACCGATCCGATCACACCACCGCCAACATCGTTCCACAACAGATAGCTGCCCGTGATGCTGCTGACGCTCATCGCGATCGGGGCCGCCGACGCGCCGGCGGAGGCGGCCAGAGCCAGAACAGCTACCGCTATTTTTGTCTTGCTACGCAATACATTCATCGAGAACTCCTTCACTTCGGCCACCGGCACGTTTCACAAACCGGTTGATGGGGGTTTAAATAGGCTTCACAAGTCTTGGTCTTCGGGCACTAAGCAGACACACGCAGCAGCAAAAAGCTATGCCCTCAACAAAACCTGACTCAGGCTTCAAAAAGCAAATTCCATGCCCAAAATTTAATCTTCCTTGAAACCAGACACTTAAAAATATTTCAGCACTCTCCGAGAAACCGAGTGTAAAAATAGTCGACACTTGGCACCTTCGAACGACTGATGATCGCCGGCATGCGCACAGCTCGATCCCACGCCAACTGGGGCCAACCTCCGGGCAGTATGCCACCCGCAGGAATGCCCCCCCGAAAATCATCGCAGCGCGACAACCATGATCACCTTGCGAACCTGGGTGGCGGCGCGCTATAGTTGCGGCGCGAATGGGAGAGCGCGGCCACGCCGCCGCCGAAGGCGCAATCCACCCGGAAACGCTCAGGCAGATGAACCGTTCGTGCAATGAACTCTGGAGAGCGGTGCCCGCTTGTCGCGAGGCGCCCACCGATGGGGCAAGAGCGGCTGCGATTCACGGTTTCAGCGCGACAATCTCTCAGGTACATGGACAGGGGGGTGAACTCGAGTCGAGTTCGCCCCTTTTTCGTTCTCGAATCGACTCCAATAGACTCACCTTATGGATTGATACGATGCAGAAAACTGTCCTCAACGAAAGCCACCGTCGCGGCGGCGCACGCATGGTCGATTTCGGTGGCTGGGAAATGCCCCTGCACTACGGGTCGCAGATCGAGGAACACCACGCCGTGCGCCGCGACGCGGGCATGTTCGACGTCTCGCACATGTGCGCCGTCGATCTCGACGGCCCCGATGCCAAGGCCTTCCTGCGGCGCCTGATCGCCAACAACGTCGACCGCCTGCAGGTCGCGGGCAAGGCCCTGTACAGCGCGATGCTCAACGAGGCCGGCGGCGTGATCGACGACCTGATCGTCTACTATCTCGACGACACCCGCTATCGCCTCGTGGTCAATGCCGGTACGGCGACCAAGGATCTGGCGTGGATGGCTGACCGCCTGGACGAGTGGCAGCTTGCCGCCAGTCTCAGGCAGCGGCGTGATGGCGCCGAGGCGCTGGCGATGATCGCCGTGCAGGGGCCGAACGCGCGCCGCAAGGTCTGGCAGGTACTGCCGGAATGTCGTTCTGCCTGTGCCGACCTCAAGTCTTTCTTTGCCGCCACCGTCGGCGAGTATTTCATCGCCAGCACCGGCTATACCGGCGAGGATGGTTACGAGATCACCCTGCCCGCGGACCAGGCCGAACATCTGTGGGAAGCGCTCGCCGCGGCGGGCGTGCGGCCCTGTGGTCTGGGGGCGCGTGACACCCTGCGTCTCGAAGCCGGCATGAACCTCTATGGCCAGGATATGGACGAGACCGTTTCGCCCCTCGACGCCGGCCTGGCCTGGACCGTGGACCTGTTGTCGCCGCGCGACTTCGTCGGCAAGACCGCACTGCTGTCGAGACCCCGTCAGGGTCAGCTTCTCGGCCTGGTACTGGTCGACCGCGGCGTGTTGCGTGCGCACCAGAAGGTGTTGACGAGCGCGGGCAACGGCGAAATCACCAGCGGCACGTTCTCGCCGACGATGCAGCAATCGATTGCCCTGGCCCGGGTACCGCTCGGCGTGGCGACCGGCGATGAGGTCCAGGTGGCGGTACGCGACAAGCTGCTGGCCGCCAGGGTCGTCAAACCCTGCTTCGTGCGCAACGGCACGATCCGCGTCTGAATGCCTGCTTCCCGGACGTGAGGCCCTGCGCGTGACGGCTCGAACGGGCCGCCGGTCATGCAGGCCTCGACCATTTCCACACCCCTCTCGCAAGAATTGCAGCGGGACACCATAGGCGTCGCCGCGGCGACCGTCACCTTGAACCACTACCCAGGAGAAAACATGAACATCCCTGCCGACCTCAAGTACACCAGCAGTCACGAATGGGTCCGCGCCGAAACGGACGGCACGATCAGTATCGGCATTACCGAGCACGCGCAGGAACTGCTAGGTGATCTGGTATTCATCGAGTTGCCGGGGCTCGAAAGCGAGTTCGTTGCCGGCCAGGAGGCGGCAGTCGTCGAATCGGTCAAGGCCGCCGCCGACGTCTACGCCCCGCTAGCCGGTACCGTCGTCGGCGTCAATCAGGCGGTGGTCGACGCACCCGAAACCGTCAACCAGGATGCCTACGCGGCATGGTTGTTCAGAATGCGACCGAACACGGCTGATGACCTGGCGACCTTGCTCGACGCGGCCGCCTATCAGATGATCGTCGACGCCGCCTAGGCCAAGATTACCGCTACCGGACGACGCCATGGATCCCCTCTCCCCTTCCCCGACGCTCTCGACCCTGGAGCAGCGCGACGATTTCGTCGGCCGCCACATCGGCCCCAGCGACAGTGAAATATCCGCCATGCTGGACAGCATCGGCGCCACCAGCCTGGAACAACTCGTAGCGCAGACGGTGCCGGCAACGATTCGACTGCCGAACGCACTGGCACTCGCCGAGCCGCGTCCGGAAGGAGAAGCGCTCGCCGCCTTGCGGGCCATTGCCGGCGGTAACCGCGTGCGGCACTCGCTGATCGGCATGGGCTACGCCGACACCCTGACCCCGACGGTACTGCTGCGCAACGTTCTCGAAAACCCGGGCTGGTATACCGCCTATACGCCCTACCAGGCAGAAATCGCCCAGGGTCGCCTCGAAGCCCTGCTCAACTACCAGCAGATGGTGATCGACCTGACCGGGCTCGAACTCGCCAACGCCTCACTGCTCGACGAAGCCACCGCAGCCGCCGAAGCGATGACCATGGCGCGCAGGGTCAGCAAGGCGAAATCGAACCTGTTCTTTGTTGATGCCGCCTGCTTCCCGCAGACCATCGACGTGCTCAGGACACGCGCGGCGTTCTTCGATTTCGAACTGGTCTTCGGCTCACCCGACGAGGCGGCGCAGCAGGAGGTCTTCGGTGCGCTGTTCCAGTATCCCAACGACCTCGGTGAAGTCAGCGACCTCAGCGGGCCCATCGCCGCCGTCAAATCGCGCGGCGGCATCGTCGCCGTCGCCGCGGACCTGATGGCGCTGGTGCTGTTGCGTTCGCCGGGAGAGATGGGCGCCGACATCGCCCTCGGATCATCGCAGCGCTTCGGCATCCCGCTCGGTTTCGGCGGCCCGCACGCGGCCTTCTTTGCCAGCCGGGACGAATACAAGCGTGCGATGGCTGGCCGCATCATCGGGGTTTCGGTAGATGCCCGTGGCAAGACCGCACTGCGCATGGCGCTGCAGACCCGCGAACAGCACATCCGTCGCGAAAAGGCCAACTCGAACATCTGCACCTCGCAGGTTCTGCTCGCCAACATGGCCGGCATGTACGCCGTCTACCACGGCCCGCAGGGTCTGCGCAGGATCGCCGGGCGCATCCATCGCCTGGCTGCCCTGCTCGCCGAGGGCCTGCGCCGGGCAGGGATCAGCGTTGACACCAGACACTTCTTCGACACCCTGCGCGTCCAGTTGGGGGGGCACGCCCTCAGCGCCAACAAGGCCGCTCTCGACGCGGGCTACAACCTCCGCCAGGTCTCCCCGGGCGTGCTCGCCATCGCCATCAATGAGAAGACTTCACGAACCGACGTCGGCAACCTGATCAAACTGCTCACCGGCATCCACGCCGACCTCGGAATACTCGACGCGCAACTGCAGCAGGACGACCCGAGTTTGCCGCCGGCCCTGCTGCGTCACGACGCCATCCTCACGCATCCGGTGTTCAACTCCCACCACACCGAGCACCAGATGCTGCGCTACCTGAAAAAACTGCAGAACCGGGATCTGGCGCTCGACCACTCGATGATCTCACTCGGTTCCTGCACCATGAAGCTCAATGCCAGCAGCGAGATGATCCCGATCACCTGGCCGGAGTTCGCCGACATCCACCCCTTCGCGCCGCTCGATCAGGCGGCGGGTTACCTGCAGATGATCGGCGAGCTGGAAAACTGGCTCAAGGCGATCACCGGCTTCGACGCCATCTGCATGCAACCGAACTCGGGGGCACAGGGCGAGTACGCCGGTCTGGTGGCGATCGCGCGCTACCACGCCAGCCGCGGCGAAAGCCGGCGCCGCGTCTGCCTGATCCCGAAATCGGCACACGGCACCAATCCGGCAACCGCCCAGATGTGCGGCATGCGGGTGGTGGTGGTCAACTGCGACGAGGCCGGCAATATCGATGTCGCCGACCTCCGGGCCAAGGCGGCGCAACACGCGGAGCAGCTCGCCTGCCTGATGATTACCTATCCCTCGACGCACGGCGTCTTCGAGGAAGCGGTACAGGAAATCTGCGCCATCATCCACCAGCACGGTGGCCAGGTCTATATGGACGGCGCCAACCTCAATGCGCAGGTCGGCCTGACCTCGCCGGCCCTGATCGGTGCCGACGTCAGCCACATGAATCTGCACAAGACCTTCTGCATCCCGCACGGTGGTGGCGGACCGGGGATGGGACCGATCGGCCTCAAGGCCCATCTGGCGCCCTTCATGGCCAATCACAGCGTGCAGCCGATCCCTGGCCCACACGCCGGCCAGAGCGCGGTCGCCGCGGCTCCCTGGGGATCGGCGTCGATCCTGCCGATCGCGTGGATGTATATCGCGATGATGGGAGGCAGCGGGCTGACGCGTGCCACCGCCGTCGCCATCCTCAACGCCAACTATGTCGCCATCTGCCTGCAGCCCCACTATCCGGTGCTGTACAAGGGCAGCCACGGGCGCGTCGCGCACGAATGCATTCTCGACATTCGTCCGATCAAGGCGGCGACCGGAATCTCGGAAATCGACATCGCCAAGCGGCTGATGGACTACGGCTTTCACGCGCCGACGGTCAGTTTTCCGGTTGCCGGGACGATGATGGTCGAACCCACCGAGTCGGAATCCAGAGCCGAGCTCGACCGCTTCATCGTCGCGATGATCGCCATCCGCGAAGAAATCCGCAGCATCGAGCTGGGCCACTGGCCGGCCGACGACAACCCGCTGACGCATGCACCACACACCCAGGCGGACATCGTCGACAGCCTCTGGGGCAGGCCGTACAGTCGCCAGGAAGCGGTCTTCCCGCTGCCGTACGTGGCGGAAAACAAGTTCTGGCCAAGCGTCAATCGCATCGACGATGTTTACGGCGACCGCCACCTGTTCTGTGCCTGTGTACCGGTCGACGATCAAGGAGAAAGATGACCATGCACGCTGCAATACACGAGTTCACCGTCGAACGCCTCGAAGGCGGCAGCCAGTCCCTTGGCGATTTCGCGGGCCAGGTTCTGCTGATTGTCAACACCGCCAGCCAGTGCGGCTTCACGCCGCAATATCAGGGTCTGGAAGCGCTCTACCAGCGTTATCGCGAGCGCGGCCTGGTGGTTCTGGGTTTTCCCTGCAACCAGTTCGGCGCGCAGGAACCGGGAGCGGCCGCCGAGATCGCCAGTTTCTGTCAGAAGAATTATGGGGTCAGCTTCCCGATGTTTGCCAAGGTCGAGGTCAATGGCGACCATGCCCATCCGCTCTACCAGTACCTCAAGAAAGCCGCGCCTGGCCTGCTCGGCAGCGAGGGAATCAAGTGGAACTTCACCAAGTTCCTGGTCAATCGTCAGGGTGAGGTGACCGGCCGCTACGCCCCGGCCACCGCGCCGGAGGCAATGGCCACGGATATCGAAGAACTGCTTTGAGCCTGCGCCAACTCGCCCTCGACGCCTTGCTGGTGGACAGTCCGCACGCCAAGTGCGCCGCTGTCCAGAGCATCGTGCGCAGCGGCGAACCCCCGATCGGTGCGGCGCCCGACGTGCGGCAACCGATACCGGCAGCACTTCCCGGTCGCCCTGCCAGGCCGCTGCTGGTTCCGCCCGCACAACTCGCGCAGCGACCGGTCAACACGCTCGAGGGGCGTGCGGCACTGATTCATGCGCTCGCCCACATCGAACTGAACGCGGTCAATCTCGCGCTCGACATCGTCTGGCGCTTCAACGGCATGCCCGCCGAGTTCTACCGCGACTGGATCGGCGTCGCCGCCGAGGAAGCCTGCCACTTCCAGTTGCTGCGCGAACACCTGCAGACAACAGGCTTCGCATACGGCGATTTCCCGGCCCATAACGGTCTCTGGGAGATGGCCGAGAAGACCCGTGGCGACCTCCTGGCGCGCCTGGCGCTGGTGCCCAGGACGCTGGAAGCGCGCGGTCTTGACGCGGCGCCGCTGATTCGCGACAAATTGCAGCGTGCGGGCGACGCCAAGGGTGCCGCCATCCTGGAAATCATCCTGCGTGAAGAGATCGGGCACGTAGCCATCGGCAATCGCTGGTACCGATGGCTCTGTGCGCAACGCGGGCTCGACCCCCTGGCGTGTTACAGCGAACTGGCGCAACGGCATCGCGCGCCACGTCTGCGCGGCCCTTTCAACCTCGAAGCCCGCCGCGCGGCCGGCTTCGACGAGCACGAGCTGGCTGCCCTGACAGCGCGCTGAACGTGGCGCCGATGCCCGGCGCGTGCGCCCTGTCACCCGCGCCGGGATGGACTATTCCCCCGCCTTCGCCAATAATTACGGGCTGTCGACCCATCATGCGCCCATTGTTTCAGGTCCGGGCCGTTTTTTTGCCGAGGTGTTGCATGCGCTACCAGGTTTTCGTGGAAGAAGAGGAAGGCGCCGACGGGGCGGGAGATCTCGCCAATTTCGACAATCTGGATGATCTCTGGGAGTTCATCAACAAACGCCTGCCGACCGGTGTATTCAGCGATCGGCGCTTGGTCTGGGTCAAGGACAAGCAGGCCGAGGGTGACGTTTCTTTTTCCATCACGGCCGATCTGTGGGCACAGCACTGCGAAACCCCGCTTGCCTTCGCACGCTGTTTCAAGATGTTTTTCGATTTCAAGAACAAGTAGCCCGCTGCCCGGAACGGCGAGGGAGTGGTGCCGGGGCGCACGTCCCCGACGACGAAGGCAACCGCCGCAAGGGCGGCCCGCCGGAGGTCCTCGGCTTTCCAGTGCTCGCCGTGCGCCATGCGGACAGCACTGGGCTCACGGTGGCCAGGTGACTGTCCATTGAACGGCCTTGCACCATGAATGTGCCACGTCCCTCTGTTGGTCTGGCGGTCCTCCTGACCACCCTGGTCGCGCTCGGTCCGCTGTCGACGGACCTTTATCTGCCTTCGTTGCCGACGCTCGCCAGGGTGTTTGCCAGCGATGTGGGCAGCGTACAACTGACCCTGTCGGTGTTTCTTGCCGGCTTTGCCTGCGGGCAGATCGTTTACGGCCCGCTCTCTGATCGCTACGGGCGGCGGCCGGTCCTGCTCGGCGGCCTGTTGCTGTTTTGCGTCGGCTCGCTGGGCTGCGTGTTTGCCCACAGCATCGACCGGCTGATTCTCGCGCGCTTCGTGCAGGCACTCGGTGCCTGCGCGGGACCGGTCATCGGCCGGGCCGTCGTCCGCGACCTCTGGGGTGTCAGCGAGTCGGCACGCGTCATTGCCTACATGGGTGGCGCGATGGCCATCGGCCCCCTGCTCGGGCCGACGCTTGGCGGTTTCCTGACGGTACTCTTCGGCTGGCAATCCAATTTCGTGCTCCTGTTGCTGGTGGCTGTGGTGCAACTCGCCGTCGTCGCCCGCGTGCTCGGCGAAAGCAATGTGCATCGCGATCCGGAAGCGACCACACCAGCGCGGATGCTCGCCAACTTTCGGCGCCTGCTTGCCGACCGCAGCTACCTCGGCTATCTGCTGACCTTCTCGTTCTCGTATAGCGCCCTGTTCGCCTTCATCTCGGCTTCGTCATTCGTCCTGACCGGCCGCCACGGGCTGACTCCGCAGGTCTACGGCATGTGTTTCGGCATTGTCGTCGCCGGCTATCTGCTCGGCTCAGTGGCTTCAGGCCGACTGGTCCGGCGGCTTGGCAGCGATGGCCTGCTGGCACGTGGCGCCTGCCTGGGTGCGGTCGCCGGGGTGAGCATGGCGGTGCTGGAGTTTTCAGGCGTGCATGGCGTCGCCGCCATCCTCGCGCCGATGTTTTTCTGCACCGTCGCGACCGGACTGGTGATGCCGAATGCCATTGCCAGGGCGCTGGCACCGTATCCGACGATGGCCGGATCGGCTTCGGCCCTGATGGGCTTCGTACAGATGACGTTGGCCGCAGGCGTCGGCATTGCCGTCGGGCACAGCCTTGCCGCCGGTGCGCAGGCCCTGGCGGTGGCCGTGGCGCTGTGCTCGCTCCTCGCCTTGTTGTCGTACCTGGCGCTGATCCGGGTGCGCCGGGCTCCCTGAGGGCCGGCTGTCTGATCCTGGCGGATTTCCCTCCGCCCATCCTGGAGTTCGCCGCGCACGGCACGTTTTTCGGTTTCGGCATAAGATCATCATTTGGGGGGCAACCCGCAGGCCAGCACGAGCGCCTTCCGGAAGTCTTGTGAACTCCTATTGCCGATCTTGAGGTGCGAATTGCTTGCCAGAGAAACCACGCCCAGCGCCATCGTCAGGTATCTCGATCAATACGTGATTGGCCAGAGCGAAGCAAAGAAGATCCTGGCCGTCGCGGTCTACTCGCATTATCGGAAGATCGCCACTTTCCAGAACGACAGGGAGACGATCGCCAAGAGCAACGTCCTGCTCGTCGGGCCTTCCGGGACCGGCAAGACGCTGCTCTGCGACACCCTGTCGCGGATGCTCAAGGTACCTTTCGTGACCGCCGACGCAACGTCTCTGGCGCAGACCAAGTACGTCAATGAAGAGATCGAGGCGGTATTGCAGCGGCTGCTCGAAAAAGCCGACGGCAACATCGAGAATGCACAGCATGGCATCATCTTCATCGACGAGATAGACAAACTGAAGGCGACCAATGCGCAGTCGCGAGCCATCTCGGGCGAGAGCGTGCAACACGCGCTGCTGAAGATCATGGAGGGTGCACCGGTCAAGCTGAAAAACGATCAATACATCGATACCAGCAATATCCTGTTCATCTGTGGCGGCGCTTTCGTCGGTCTCGAAAACATCATGTCCAAGACGCATGGTTTTGGTTTTATCGCCACCTCGGCCGACGACAACCAGAACATCCTTGATCGGCTGAACAAGCGCGTCAAGCCCACGGACCTGTTCGAGTTCGGGCTGATTCCCGAATTCACCGGACGCCTGCCGGTGGTCGCCAACCTGCACCCCTTGACCAAGGCGATGCTGGTCAGCATCATGAGCGTGCCGAGAAACTCGATCTATCGGCAGTACATCGAGATCTTCCGGGGCGAAGGCGTGGAACTGAATATCGGCCCACGGGTATTCGAGCAGATTGCCGAAATCGCCATCGAGTACAAGACCGGCGCGCGCAGCCTGCGCGGCATCTTCGAGGAACTGATCACGCCGATTCTCTACGTCGTACCAGACAACCCCGAGATCTCCAAGGTTGAAATCGCGTCCCTGTTCGAAGACGCCCGCTTCTTCAGAAAAAAATAGCGGCGGCGCGGGTTTGCAGTTGTCCCCCGGCAGGCGCACGGCCTGTTCGACAGGCCTCGGACGATCGGCGGCGGCGCTGCGACGCGGCCTGTTCGGCGTGTTGCTCGCCTATCTGCTCGCGTGCACGGGAATTGCCATGTTCCAGGATCATCTGCTCTACTACCCGGACCAGGCCAGTATGGCCGAACTGGTCGCGGGCGGACTGTCGCCGTGGCCGAGCGTGACCGACTTCCGCGGTCTGGTAGCCGAGCCGACCGCTCCTGCACACGGCACGGCGATCGTCTTCCATGGCAACGCCGGGCACGCCGGGCATCGTCAGTTTTACGTCGAAGCCTTGTCGCGACGCGGCCTGCGGGTCATCCTCGCCGAGTATCCGGGCTACGGGCCGCGCAGCGGCAAGGTCGGTGAGCAGAGCCTGGTGACCGACGCCGAACAGACGATCGCCCTCGCGCACGCTCGCTACGGCGGACCGCTGCTGATCATCGGCGAATCGCTGGGTGCCGGCGTCGCGGCGGCGGCCAGCGTGCGGGCGCGCGCAGCGATCGCCGGCCTGCTGCTGTTTACGCCCTGGGACAGGCTCGAACACGTCGCCAGCCATCACTATCCGCTACTGCCCGTGCGCTGGCTGTTGCGCGACCGCTACGACAGCACCACCCACCTCGCGGGATTCGGCCGGCCGATACTGGTGGTCGTTGCCGGTGAAGACAGAATTGTTCCCACCCGCTTCGGCAGGGCGTTGTACAACGCGCTGGCAGATCCCAAGCGCTTGTCGGTCATCGAAGGCGCCGGGCACAACGACTGGTTCGACGCACTCGACGACGCCTGGTGGCAGCAGGCTATCGAGTTCCTGCTGGTGAGCGGTCGCTGACCCACCCGAAGGTGGAGAGGAGATCGCCGTAGCGGATGCGGGTACGAGATTCCAGCGTGGCTTGCGGTGATTGATTCATGAATTGTCAGCGCCGTTTTCTGGCCGCCATCTGCTCGTGCAGCGTCCGCCTGGCCGGCTGCAGCGGCGTACGACTGGCCGTCCAGCCTGACTGCATCGGCGGCGTCAGCGCCCTGAAACGTGTCGCCAACCAGCCGAAGGCACGATACAGCGCCGGCCGGGTATACAGCGCGGCCCACCCCGCCCAGATGATGTCGACCAGGCGACTCCGCGCAGCCCCCTGACCGAGCATCGGCATCGCGCCGGGTCGGGCAGCGTGCTGTGCCTCGCCGCGCAGACGGATCAGCAGATCAGGAATCGGAATGCGCACCGGACAGACTTCCCCGCAGGCGCCGCACAGACTGGAAGCGGTCGGCAGCACGTGCGTGGCAGCGAGCCCCAGCATATGGGGTGAAACGATGGCGCCGATCGGGCCGGGATAGGTCGAGCCATAGGCGTGGCCGCCGATACGGGTGTAGACCGGACAGTGATTCATGCACGCGCCGCAACGGATGCATTGCAGCGTCGAACGCAGTTGCTCGTCGCTGTAGGCCTGCGTGCGGCCATTGTCGACCAGCACCAGATGCAACTCGCGTGGGCCATCCTTTTCGTCCGGCTTGCGCGGGCCGCTGATCATGTTGAAGTAGGTGGTGATCGCCTGACCGGTGGCCGAGCGCGTCAGCAAGGCGAGCAGCGGCGGCACGTGTTCGAGTTTCTCGACGACTTTTTCGATGCCGGTAATCGCGATATGCACGTCGGGTACAGTGGTACACATGCGACCATTGCCCTCGTTCTCGACCAGACACAGGGTGCCGGTTTCGGCGACGGCGAAGTTCACCCCCGACAGCCCGATCTCGGCGGTCATGAACTTCTCGCGCAGCACGGCGCGGCCGATGCCGATCAGTTCGTCGACCGAGTCGGTATACGCGGCACCCGGCACCTTCTCGGCGAACAGGCGGGCGATCTGCTGCCTGGTCTTGTGGATGGCCGGCATGATGATGTGCGAGGGCTTCTCGCCGTCAAGCTGGACGATGTATTCGCCCATGTCGCTCTCCAGCGCCTCCATGCCGGCGTCGGCCATCGCATGGTTGAGCTCGATCTCTTCGCTGACCATCGACTTGCCCTTGACCATCAGTCGGGTCGAATGGCGACGCGCGATGTCAATGATGATCCGGTTGGCCTCTTCCGGAGTCTCGGCCCAATGCACGCTGACACCATTGTCGGTCAGCTTGCGTTCGAGTTGTTCGAGCAGATCGGGCAAGCGCGCCAGACTGTACTTGCGGATGTGCTCGGCAAAGGCGCGCTGGCGTTCAAGTGCCGGCGCATCGGGAAATTGCGCCGCGCGCCGCGCGATCAGGAAATCCATGGCGTTGCGGAAGCTGCTGCGCAGATGGGCATCGGCAACCGCTGCCGCCGCGCGCTGTTTGAATGCGCTGGCGGGAACGAACTGCAGGGGGGCGTTCATTTCAGTTCCTCCTCATTGACCAGCAACAGCACGATCAACTCCTTCGGGCCATGTGCGCCATAAGCCAGCGTCACCTGGATGTCGGCCGTCTTCGATGGACCCGAAACGAGCAGCGCGTTGGTCGGCATGCCGCTGCTCCAGCGCTGTTCGCGCATCGCTTCGAACAGATCGTCGTAAAGCTGGTCGGCGTCGAGCAGCGCGAAATGGATCGGTGGCACCAGCGACATCAGGCGCGGTTCGGCGGCGTCCGGCCAGAGGATCAGCGTACCGGTCTCGGCGATCCCGCCGCGCGTCGAGGTCAGGCTGGCATCCGTATCTTCGAACAGTTCCTTCTTCCAGGCGTCCACCGGACGGTCGTAAGGTTTCAGGCCGCCGATACCGGCGGTAAGCAGCGCCGCCGCGTGCGGCTCGCCGTGCAGCAGCGAGCGTACGCCTTTGGCGACGCAGAGTTCGTGCAAAATCTGCGGCCAGTTGGCACGCGTCACCCGCACCACCTCGCCGTGCCAGAAAGCCATCTTCTCGCAGAACAGGGCGATGCGCGCGGCGCGCGTGCCTGCCGGCATGCCGGCGCGGCTCGCCGCATGGAAGGCCGGCACGTCAGGCGGCAGCGGCGGCGTGCCCTGCGGCGCCGCACGCAGACGCTGCAGGATGTTGTCGCGCGCGCTCATCGCTGCTCCCCTTCAGCACCGGTGCGCTGCCAAAGGAAGGTCGCCAGATGCTCGCCCTGCAAGGGGTCGCCCCGTTTCTGCAGGGTGTGGTTGAGATTCAGCATGCAACCGCAATCCGCCGAGAGAAAGGTCTGCGCGCCGGTCTGCTTGAGCGCCTCGACCTTGTCGCCGGCCATCGCCGACGAGATCGCCGGGTGTTTGAGCGAGAACGTGCCACCAAAGCCGCAACATTCGGATTCATGCGTGTGCATGGCGACTTCCACGCCTGGCAACTGAGCGAGCAACGCGCGCGCGTGCACCTGCGTACCCATCTCGCGACGGGCGGCGCACGAGGTGTGCAGCGCGACACGTGCCGGGGCTCCGCGATCCGTCAGACTGATACGGGCAACATGGAGGAGAAACTCGGAGAGTTCGAAGACTCGTTCAGCAAGTGCTCGGGCCTCCGACAGCAGGCGCGGATCGTCGGCAAAGATCCGCGGATAGTGGTGGCGCATCATGCCCGCGCAGGAACCGGAAGGAACAATCACCGGCCATGCTTCCGGAAACAGGCGCAACTGGGCCAGCGCCACAGCACGGGTCTGTTCGGGAAAACCGCTGCTATGCGCCGGTTGCCCACAGCAGGTCTGAGCATCGGGAAAATGCACCTCGATCCCCTCGCGCTCGAGCAGACGGACGGCATCCATGCCGGCCTCCGGACAGAAGAGATCGATCAGGCAAGTCCCGAAGAGGTAAACCCTCGCTGGCTTTTCCGGGTAGTGGCGGCTGCCTGCTTCGTCCATGGCTGACTCCTCTTGTCTCGGTTGGTGGATGGTTGGCGGAGAAGTGGTAAGACCAATTACCGGAAACAATAAGTCGGTCGGTGCGCTTTGTCAATCTCCCGGCAAGGACCCTTGCGTATTGGTCGGCCTGCCCAGGAAACTGGTAAGACCGGTCGACTCCTGTAATAATCCAGGCAGACGACACCGGGCAACCCGCATGAATTACAGCAAGCTCAACCTGCCGCGCATTCCGGACGCCATCGCTCATCAACTGGAGGCGCGCATTCTTGAGGGCTCCCTCAAGCCTGGCGACCGCCTGCCGGCCGAACGCGAACTGGCGATCGAACTGGGGGTCTCGCGCCCTTCCCTGCGCGAAGCGCTCAAACAACTGATCTCCCGGGAACTGCTGGTCAGTCGTCACGGCGGCGGCACTTACGTCACCGACCGACTGGAAAGCAGCTTCGTCGATCCCTGGCAACAGTTGATCGATCAGCACCCCTCGCTACAGGACGACGTATTCGAGTTCCGCTATCTGCTGGAGGCGTCGGCAGCCGAACTGGCCGCGCAAAGGGCCACCGACACCGATCTGCAGCGTCTGGGACAGGCGTATGCGCGTCTTGACGCCGCCTACGGGGCCGACGATCGGCGTGCGCAGGTGGCGGCCGACGTCGCCTTTCACCTGACCATCGCCGATTCGGCGCACAACGCCCTGTTCAGTCATCTCGTGGCGAGCGTTCTGCGCCTGTTGCACGAGCATGTACGGCGCAGTCTGCGGGAAATGGCGGTGAGTCCGGAAATCGGTCGCCAGTTGATGAGCCAGCACGCGGCGATACGCGAGGCGATCGTCGGTCGCCAACCCGAGGCCGCCCGGCTGGCGGCGCAGACACACATCAACTTCGTGCGTCAGCGCCTCGGCGAAGCCGCACGCTCGGAGAAAAGACAGCAGCAATCGTTGCGGCACCTGAGCTGACGGCTGCTCGACCGCACGCCATGCCGCTGCCACTCCGCAGGCGCAGCTAGACCTTGACCCGCATCAGGCGCGCCTTCTCACGCACCCAGTCGCGCTCCTTCTCGGCCTCGCGCTTGTCGTGTTGTTTCTTGCCCTTGGCAAGACCGATCTCGACCTTGATGCGGCCGCGCTGGAAGTGCAGGTCCAGCGGCAGAAGGGTGTAGCCGGCACGTTCGACCTGGCCGATCAGCTTGCCGATCTGGCGGCTGTGCAGCAGCAACTTGCGGGTGCGGACCGGGTCGGGCTTGACGTGCGACGACGCGGCCAGGAGCGGCGTGATATGCATCCCGAAGAGAAAAATCTCGCCATTGCGGATGACCACGTAGGCTTCCTTGATGCTCGCCCGGCCGCCGCGGATGGCCTTGACCTCCCAGCCCTCCAGGGCGATGCCCGCTTCCAGCTTCTCTTCTATGAAGTAGTCATGAAAGGCCTTCTTGTTGGCGACGATGCTCATGATGCCGTTTCTCAGGTGATCAGGGTTCGGGAGTGCTAGAATCGGCGATTCTACAGGATTCACGGGAGATGGCAGAGGATGGCCATGGTCAACAAGTCGGTGCTGATCGAACGCTCATCGCAACAGATGTTCGATCTGGTCGACCGTGTCGAGGACTATCCACAGTTCCTCCCCTGGTGCAGCAAGACCCGCTGTGAATTCCGCGACCACCACAAGACGGTCGCCACGCTGCACATCAACTATCGCAGCGTCAAGTCGCATTTCACCACCGAGAACGACAAGGAATGCCCGTTCTGGATGCGCATCTCGCTGGTGGATGGTCCGTTTCGCCGGCTCGACGGCTTATGGCGCTTCAAGCCTCTGGCCGAACACGCCTGCAAGATCGAGTTCCAGCTCTCCTACGAGTTCTCCAGCAAGATGTTCGAGAAGGTGATCGGCCCGGTCTTCAGCCAAATCGCCAACACCTTCGTCGACGCCTTCGTGAAACGCGCGAACGACGTCCATGGGCTACCGAATGTCTGAGACGCTGGCGATTGAAGTGATCTACGCCCTGCCGACGAAGCAGCAGCTGGTGCGCTTGCAGTTGCCGACGGGCAGCACCGTGCGGCAGGCTATCGAAGCTTCCGGACTGCTGCAGAAGCACCCGGAAATCGATCTGACCAGGAACAAGATCGGCATTTTCGCCAAGCTCGGCAAGCTCGACGCCGTCCTGCGCGACCGCGACCGCGTCGAAATCTACCGCCCTCTGATCGCCGACCCGAAGGAAGTACGCAAGCAGCGCGCGGCCGAAGGCAAGGTCATGAAAAAAGGCGCCGGCGACAGCGAGGGCGAATAGGCCGCGCTCACTTGCAATTGCTCTGCACGGTCTGGCGGATTCTCGCGATCTCCTGTTGGCGCTGGCTGTCGTCCAGGAAGTAGCGCTCGCCCCGGGCGTCACGCATCGCCACGCGTTCCCCGGATTCCATGGCCTGCAGCGAACGCCGGGCGGCGTCGCAGTCCTCCTGTCTCTGGGCAGTCAACCGCTGCTCCTTTTCCGCCTTCTCGTTACGCTCCACGGACTCCTTCTGACGTTTCCGGAAATCCATCTCGCGATCGGCCATGGTCTTGCCGGCATCCGCCGCTGCGGGCGGCGCCTCGGCCTCGATGGTGAGTGGCTTGCGGACGACGCCGGTGGGCGGCCGGTCGGAAATGACGGTCCGGTTGTTCTGATCCTGCCACTTGTAAATCTGGGCTTGCGCCGCAGCAACAATACACAGCAAGGCAGCAGTCAGGACGAAGCGCTTCATGGCCATTCAGCGGTAGGAGGGCAGGCTGTATAATACGTTTTTGTGACCTCGGATCAAAGGCCATGCGTTTAATCCAAAGGGCGTTGACATTCGACGACGTCCTACTCCTTCCCGCCCACTCCTCGATCATGCCGCGCGATGTCACGCTCAAGACGCGCCTGACACGCAACATCAGCCTCAATCTGCCGCTGGTGTCGGCAGCCATGGACACCGTAACCGAAAGCCGCCTGGCCATCGCCCTGGCACAGGAGGGCGGTATCGGGATTGTGCACAAGAACCTCAGCCCGAAGGCTCAGGCCGCCGAGGTCGCCAGGGTCAAGCGTTTCGAGTCGGGAATCCTGAAGGATCCGATCACCGTCCCGCCAAGCATGTCGGTACGCGACGTGCTGGCCCTGACCCGCCTGCACAAGATCTCGGGGGTGCCGGTGCTCGATGGTCAACTCGTCGTCGGCATCGTCACCAACCGCGACCTGCGTTTCGAAACCCAACTCGATCAACCGGTGCGCAACATCATGACGCCGCGCGATCGCCTGGTCACCGTGCACGAGGGCGCCACGGTCGAGGAAGGCAAGGCGCTGATCCACAAACATCGTCTTGAACGGGTGCTGGTGGTCAACGACGCTTTCGAGTTGCGTGGTCTGATCACCGTCAAGGACATCATCAAGACCACCGAGCACCCCGAGGCGAGCAAGGACGGTGCTGGCCGCCTGCGCGTCGGCGCTGCCGTCGGCGTCGGCCCGGGGACCGAAGAGCGTGCCGAGCTGCTCGCCGAAGCGGGTGTCGATGTGCTGGTCGTCGACACCGCGCACGGGCATTCGCAGGGCGTTCTCGACCGCGTCCGCTGGATCAAGAAGAACTTTCCGCGGGTCGAAGTGATCGGCGGCAACATCGCCACGGCCGATGCCGCGCGGGCAATGGTCGAGCATGGCGCCGATGGCGTCAAGGTCGGCATCGGCCCCGGCTCGATCTGCACCACGCGTATCGTCGCCGGCGTCGGCGTCCCCCAGATCACCGCCATCCAGATGGTTTACGATGCCCTCCTGAACAGCGGCGTGCCGATGATTGCCGACGGCGGCATCCGCTACTCCGGCGACATCTCGAAGGCCATTGCCGCGGGGGGCGACGCGGTCATGCTCGGTGGACTCTTTGCCGGCACCGAGGAAGCTCCCGGAGAGGTGGAGCTGTTTCAGGGGCGCTCCTACAAATCGTACCGCGGCATGGGCTCAATCGGCGCCATGGCGGCGGGCGCCGCCGACCGCTACTTCCAGGAGGAAACGGCCAACGTCGACAAGCTGGTGCCCGAGGGCATCGAGGGCCGGGTTCCCTACAAGGGGTCGGTGCTGGCCGTCGTTCATCAACTGATGGGCGGCCTGCGTTCTTCGATGGGCTATCTCGGCTGCCGGACCATCGCGGAGATGCACGCCAAGGCGGCCTTCGTCGAGATCACCTCGGCAGGCGTCCGCGAATCGCACGTCCATGACGTCCAGATCACCAAGGAAGCTCCCAATTACCACGTCGATTGAGTATCGATCGACGACCAGCGGGCGGCTGCAGGCCGCCCGCTGCATTTGAGGCCTGGCCCATGTCCCACCGGAAAATTCTCATCCTCGACTTCGGCTCGCAGGTCGCGCAACTGATCGCCCGCCGCGTCCGCGAACAGCAGGTGTATTGCGAGCTGCATCCCTACGACGTCACGCCACAGTTCATCCGCAACTTCGATCCACAGGGGATCATTCTGTCGGGCGGACCGAATTCGGTTTATGCGGTCGAGGACTTCAAGGCGCCGCCGGTGGTGTTCGAACTGGGTGTACCGGTCCTCGGCATCTGCTACGGCATGCAGACGATGGCCGCACAGTTGGGAGGCCAGGTCGAAAGCTCGACGCGCAGGGAATTCGGCTACGCCGAAATGCGTGCGCACGGTCACTGCACACTGTTCAAGGGAATCGAGGACCGGCGCAATGCCGAGGGGCATGGCCTGCTCGACGTCTGGATGAGCCATGGTGACAAGGTCACCGCGTTGCCACCGGGCTTCAAGGTCATCGGCAGCAATGCCTCGACACCGATCGCGGCGATGGCCGACGAGGCACGCCGCTTCTACGCCGTGCAGTTCCATCCGGAGGTCACCCACACGCTCAAGGGCAGGGAAATCATCGGACGTTTCGTGCGCGACATCTGCGGCTGCGGGCATGACTGGAACATGCCCGACTACGTCACCGAAGCGATCGAGAAGATTCGTTCGCAGGTGGGCAACGAGGAGGTGATCCTGGGCCTTTCGGGCGGCGTCGATTCCTCGGTCGCCGCGGCGCTGATCCACCGCGCGATTGGCGAGCAGCTCACCTGCGTCTTCGTCGATAACGGTCTGCTGCGACTCAACGAAGCGGAACAGGTGATGCAGACCTTTGCCCGCAACCTTGGCGTCAAGGTCGTACACGTCGACGCTGCCGCGCAGTTCATGGGACAGTTGCAGGGAGTTTCCGACCCGGAGGAGAAGCGCAAGATCATCGGCCGCGAGTTCGTCGAGGTCTTCCAGGTCGAGGCCGCCAGGCTCAGCAACGCCAAATGGCTGGCGCAAGGCACGATCTACCCCGACGTGATCGAATCGGCAGGCGCGAAGACCCGCAAGGCGCACACCATCAAGAGCCATCACAACGTCGGCGGCCTGCCCGAGCAGCTCAACCTCTGGCTGCTCGAACCCCTGCGCGAACTGTTCAAGGACGAAGTCCGCGAACTCGGCATCGCCCTTGGCCTGCCGCACGACATGGTATACCGCCACCCCTTCCCCGGCCCCGGCCTCGGCGTCCGCATTCTCGGTGAAGTGAAGCCCGAGTTTGCCGAGCTCCTGCGCCGCGCCGACGCCATCTTCATCGACGAGCTGCGTGCCGCCGGATGGTACGAGAAAACCAGCCAGGCCTTTGCCGTATTCCTGCCGGTGAAATCGGTGGGGGTCATGGGCGACGGTCGGACCTACGAATACGTCGTCGCCCTGCGCGCCGTGGAAACGCAGGACTTCATGACCGCGCACTGGGCGGAACTGCCGCACAGCCTGCTCGGGAAGGTTTCCAACCGGATCATCAACGAGGTGCGTGGCATCAACCGGGTGGTTTACGACATCTCGGGCAAGCCGCCGGCTACGATCGAGTGGGAATAGCCTGGTGTTGTTCAGGGTCTATCAAGCTACCATCTGGTTGCTTTGAGTCTAGCCTACCGGTTCGCCCATTCATTTCACCATCGCCAAGGGCGCCAGCGCAACTATGTGCATCGCAGGACGGTGACATCAAGTTGGCTGCGTGATCGCCGAAAACCCGTGACTCAAAAGAGCCGCACCCTTTCTATTTGACGAACCCCGGCGGGAACTCGTCCCATGTCCTATCATCAAGCATTCGAACGGAGTTCTTGTGACTTGAACCGACCTGCTTAAGGAAGAACGGCAGGTGGTGCGCCAAGGCGAAATCACGGACCTGACGAGCCCATTCAGGCTCCAAGGGGCGTACGCGATCTGTACCGGTCTCCGACCCAAGCACGATCCAATGAACATCCGCATAGGCAGACAGATCGATCGGCCCGAGCATCGGCTCGATCATCACGAACCGGTAGCCTCGCACGCGAAGAAGATGGGGTAAGCGATCGTCGGCCAGCATCTGGTTTTCCACCGATACTCCGCACGCGAGGTAGGAGGGTACACCCTGTGGGTAGCGCCGCTCCATGAAATCGGCCATGCGTTCAGCACGCTTGGTCCAAAGCACGTACTTGGTGGTATCCGGCAAGCGCCCGGCAGGTCGACGAGCGTTCTTCTCTTCGCGCTCTCTGGCGACTTGATCAACGATATCGAGAACACGAGCGATAGTTGCATCGGTGACCTTGTCCCAGAAGATGTCACCGTGCTGAACGACACCAACGATGCCCTTCTTTGTGCGCAACTTTGCTGGATCGAAGCGCGCTTCGATCTCCGTAGGCATCCCTTCCGTAACGGTCGAGGGAAGGTTCCCGAGTCGCACCTGCCAGGGCATGATGCCGTCAAGCCACCAACAATCGCGGCAGCCAGCGGAATAGCGCAGGCATCCAACGACCGGGTTCCAATCAGAGGTGAGGATGTCACCGGGGTTCTTCTTGGCCAATTGTATCTCCTTCGCTAGATAAAACAGACACATACCACTGGTGTTTCAAAAGGAATAGTCAGAGATTCAATCAAACGTTTTCTCTACTTCACATCGCCACCTGTTTCATTGAGTGTGGTCAAATGATTTGATGGCGCGATGCTCACGATTTTTGATGGTTGTTGGCGGCGCTTTTGCCAATCGAAGCCGATGAAGACTGTCGGACGCCTCTCAGCGTGCGGCTTGCTGGGATCCCTTGCCAAGGCAGCGATTTGATGCCCCCACGGGCTCAGGGGCCTCAGTGAAAATCCGCAACCTGCCCCAAGTGCATGAGCGTACAAGCATTTTCGGACACTGCAAAAGGTTCCCTTCGCCGGGCTACGCCCACCTTTGACAGGCGCCACTCCAGTCATTCACGTGCTCGAAGTGCCGTCCGCCATCCACGGTATAGCATTGGGTTGCTGTGAATCGTGACTGCCAGTTCCCCATTCAGTCCTTCTCAAACTCGGCCTTGCCTTGTGAGGTCTTTCGACGAAGGTAGCTTGCCTTGTGGCCTTCCGCCATTGCAAGGATCTCGTTCTTGTCGGACAAGCGGCTGAATAATCTCTCGGACGAATACATCGATTCCTTCATGAAGCGTTCCCGGGAACGGCTCCTGGCCACGATCCGGATCGCTTCGAGCACGCTGGCCACCCAGTCATTGCCGGCAAACCGCTGCTCGGCTTCCACGAGCAGGCGATCGACACTACCCCAATCATGAGCCTTGGCCGCTTCCCGCATCCGCGTCAGTACACCCGCAGCTTCCAACTCACTGAGGCGGCGAAGCACCAGATCATCCTCTGCAACCGACGCCAGGAGGGCCGGGTTCAGCGCCAACATTTTCAGGTCTTGCCGAGGCAAGGCCACGATATTTCCATCCAGATCAACGCCCTGTACCCTCACCTGGAGGCAAAGCAGTTCTTGTCCCTCAGCCGGCACCAGAGCTTTCGGTAGCCGCAGACGCAGCATCGCCCACGCTTCTGAACCCCACGCCAAGTCGGGCAAACGCCAGCCATCAGTGGCGTTGCCTTCGAAGGGGTTCAATATGCCGACTGTTCCGCCGGCCACGACCTCAACCTGAAGCCTCAGGTCCTTGACGGCAAGGTTGGACAGAAGATCAAGCTCTTGCTGAAACGGCTCCATCAAGTCATCGGCCGTGTCGCCGTAGTAGTGGTTGCCTTGCCCGGCCTTGGCCATGAGCACCATCAACTCCTCGTTGAAATGCCTCCCCAGCCCGTAAGTACTGGTGCTGATGCCTTTCCCGGCCATTTCCTTGCATTGCTCGGCAATCGCGGAGGTGTCGGTCAGCCCCTCATTAGCGCAGCCGTCCGAGAGCAGAATCACCCGGCGCAAGCCGGTAGCCGAAAGGGTATCGACAAGACTCCCGGCCCCTGCACGCCAACCGCCATGAAGGTTGGTATTGCCGCCTGGTTCAATACTGTCGATGGCACGCTTCAACTCGCACCCGTCGGCTTTCAATTTTGACGAGCACAGGATTTTCACCCGGTTGTCGAACTGGACGATCGCGATGGTATCGTCGGCACGCAGACGATCGACCACGAAAGCTGCACAGCGTTTGGCTTCTTGCAGCGGGTGACCCGCCATCGATCCGGACCGGTCGATGACCAGAGCAATGGCATACGCTGGCCGATCCTTGGTGACATCCCCCGGGGCATCAGGCGCCTGAATTCGAATCAGGACATCAAGCTGGTTATCAAACCCCGCCAGCAAGGCGGCACGGCGCGGGGCCAGGATGAGTGCGGTGTTCCCGGTAAGTTGGTCTAGCATATGAATCTCCTTGTCGAGTCTGGCGAGTGGTGAAGGAGCGGATGTCGGACCATGTGGCCGTTCTTTGCCACAGCAGATCCGCGGGCCGTGCCCTTGTGAAACGTCAGGAAGGATTGTGCCATTTCATGGCGACACACCATGTCGCCATGGGAGGCGGCGAGTGCTATCCGGGCGGAACGTGGATGACGCCGTAACGCTTCGCGAGTTCGGCGATTTCATCGGTGAATTCAGCTCGCAGAAATCCGGGCGCGAGCACCTCGGTACTGGGACCCAGCGAGCGAATCCATTGCCTCAACTCGACCGAGTTGGGCACATCTGCCGACAGAATCCAGGCATCTTGATCATCCGGATCCTGACTGAGGGTCTGTCTGCCCGCCAACGGACATTCCCTGACGCTGATCGACCCTTGTTTTTCGAGGCGCAGCTCGAGCTGCAAGTCCGCGGATCCTTCGAAGTGGTAGCCGATTTTTTCTTCGGCGTAATCTCGAAGGACGAAACCGTCTGGCCTGACGAAGGGCGCTTCGATAGCGAGTTCTGCGGACCTGCTGCGGTGCAGTCCAAATTGCAGCACGGTGCCATTTTTGTTCATCGTCGCCACGAGGTAAATCAGGTAATCCCTGATGACCAGCCCCAGGGGGCTGATCAGATGCACCTTCGGGTCTTTGGCATTGCGTGCCACGTGCGTGATCCGGATCGGCTGCTCGTTCAGGATAGCCTGATAGACCACATCACGAACCTCGGGTCGAATCGTCGGTGGCTTGCGCTGCAAACCCAGTGGGAATACATGAACCTTCTCTTTCCAGCGCGCAGCCGCCAGAAGGTGTCGATGAGAGAGTCGCTTTTCCGCTTCCCGGACAAACGGCTTGAGAGCATCGAGTGTAGCGGGCGGCATGAGCTGTGAGATGAACGTGCTGGCAAGCTGAAAGGCCAGCGCGGTGTGATCGTCGAGCGACGGGCTGATCCTGACCGGAGCATCCGCTTTGAAAAACCACTGCCGAGGCTCCTTGCCCTGGATTTTTCGATCCAGGCCAAGTTCTGGCTCGGCCTCCCGAATCCCTTCCAGATCTCTCTGTACGGTGCGCTTTGAAACAGCGAAGCCTGATCGCTCCAGTTCCAAGAGTAGCTTTTCATCAGAGATCGAGCCAGGCCACCGTGGGATGAGATCGAGCATCCTGCGGAAACGACCAGCCGGGATGTTTTGTATAAAGTCGGCTGGTCGATTGGGTGCGGCAGGCTCCTGAAGGAGATTTACCTCTGACATGTTCTATGGTCCTCATGCAGACGCCATGTGCTGATCACCTTCAGAGGCAAATTTTCCACGTCAGCGCGTGTATCAGGGAAACACAATATGTGCAGACTTAGTAACCGTCCATAAACAGAACGGCCTCGACACCTCGCATGGTCCAATGCGACTCTTTTTCCTCACGACAAGGCATCTTCGGATAATCCCCCCCCTGATTCAAAAGGTCTCTGATCATCCGAACAACCTGAGTAGCCGCAAACTGACCAACCCAGCTTTGGTACGCATTGGGCCAGTTTAAATTGACAGAACGTGGCCGGGTTCCCCCGCGCGCGGCCTTGACGGTTCCCAGTCCGGGAAAAATCTGACCTGGAAGCCATCCACGACGGTCCAGGATATCGTCGAGTCGAGAAGTAAGCGATGCTGCGACGCGTGAATCATTGATGACTTGAGGTGTAGCATTACTATCGCACTCCTCAAGAAAAGCAGTTCCAAAGGACGCCACCTTTGTATAACCACTATTGATTGGCGCACCGGGCATAACGATAGCATGTGCCAGTGCGTTCTTCAATGTACTATGAACCTTATTCCAAGTGACGATCTGCTTTTGCCGCGTTCCGCCCCATGCAAATATTTCACAGGCCCATTTAATTGCCTCGCCTTTATCTCGTTCGGTCCATTCCAGGTTCGCTTTGACAAGCCTAGAAAAAACACTTCCTCGCCATATCAGGTCAGCAAGATCGTCCTGGTTTTGAAAGAATGAGCGGCCTTTCCAGACATAGTTTTCAAGCCTTGCATCCCATGACTCCTCGGACTGCATCAAATCAACAAGCTCTTTGATGACACAAGAGGCGTTTAAACCAAATTGTGTCGCGACAGAAATCTGCTGTTCTTTGATATAGAATTCCTCTTCCACGATACCTTCAACTACAGTATCATCGGGGACCGCGGTGGGATTTGCAACGGGCAAATTAACCGTAGAGGAATCTTTAGGCAGGGCGAATAAAAGAGCACGTCCCCGACGCCCGACTCTAAAGTATACCGGGGGCGAATTTCTTACGTGATACCCTTTGCCCAGGCCAAGTCCCGGCAGGCTGTGGGACATATTGGGCGGGAATGTTCGGAGTGTCGACCTTTCAAAACCAGCAAAGGCATTGCTGGCAACCAAGTCGGAAGTTGTCCAGTGAGTGGGCAGTCGGCCTTGATTAACTTCCACACCTATCAAATCTTCTAAACGCATTTTATATCCTTCGTAGAGTTTTTCCATGTTTTCTCTCTTCGTGCCCCATAAATGCAAGCCTCGCTCCCTCCTGCCGACTGACTGCTCTATGACCCAAACCCTGTCAGACGCCAAGCCCGGCCCACTTGGCCTGAAGACCATACAATAAGACGCGAAGAGCATATCATCTCTGTAACGACTTGACTCCAACACAATGCTCACGAAGGGATTCGTCCCTGCTTGCATTAAAGGCAATTGTGCTATCTGGAAACAATATGCTCGGCCAGACCTACCGATCAAGTGATCTGCAGCTTCAACAAGGAAAACATGGGAGTGTACGTAACGATCCCAATCCCGATAACCTGGCGCCTGATATCCAGAAAACCAGCTATCCATCACAGCCTTAATGAAGGCTGGGTCCCACGCTGTTGCAGTAATGGCCACTTCCAACTGCAGATTGCTCCATGCAACAGCTAATGCCTCTTCCTTATGTTGGGTGAAAGTTCGCCGAGTTCCGCCAATCAGCCGTCTAAACATGTCAGACAAATGATGGAACTGCTCGTGGTAGAGAGTTTTCAGGATACTGATGGTTGCGAGGGCTCGTCGCTCGTCATTTCCAATGATGAAGCCCTTGTGCAATAGTTCTTGCCCAATCGCCCGGCAACACCCAGCTATCGTATCGATGTAAAGCACGATACGATTAAACTGGGCGTTGGGCTGATACATTCCCAGAATCTGCCTCGGCGGGTCTCCGCTATGGGAAACCGCGTCACGACACTCTCTATTTCCATCAAGTCCATACTTTCTAAATTCCTCTAGATGTAGTGCGTCGTCCGAGGACACGCACTCGAAGGCATCCAATACATCAGCCACAGCTTGATCGCAGATTTCCTGCCAAGAAGATGTCTGCATGTGATACTCCATAAATAGATATTCCTCGCAAGAGCCTCTATCTTTTATATTCCTGGCCAGAGCAATTCGCCACACTGTCTTGTACATCTTGGCCGCGAAGGCATTGGGATCTAAGCATGTTTTAAGGATTGCGGTTAACGCATTGTAAGACGAACGGAGCTCATGCCGAGAATTTCCCTAGTGGAGGCAGTTAGGGCGTAGCGAAACGTCATCCCGCCTCTTTGAAAAAACAAGACCCCGGGGTGGGTGAACTGCCGCATCTTGGAACTTTTCAAGAAGTACGCCTTCTGCCCACTCGCAACGTCCATGAATAGCTGCCGCCCAGAATCGACGACAATTTCCGTGAGCGAAAAATCGCGGCCGGCAATCGTCACCTGTCCGCCTACTCGCAGCTTGCTGCTGCCGGTGGTCTTCGGCATCGGATGGCGGATCTCGTAGCATTCATCGATATCCCGGCCGTTATCTGTCCCGAAGCAGGCCATGTATTCCTGACTTTCTTTTGGCGGCCCTCCTTCGAGATGCCGGGCTGCGGAGTGAATGATGCCCACCAGCGCGGGGTTCACCGCCGCGGACAAGGCGCCCAACCCCCACAAAACATCCGCCCAGGCCGATCCGATGTTGACCTCCCGACCGATCGTCTTGGCCATCACCCGAACGTCGTCAAACCATTTTGGCGAGTAGGCGATCTGCGCCTCGATCAGCACGTCGGTCATCTCACCGTGATTCGTATAGGTCACCTTCTTGACCTGCACGGCAAAGGCCTGCGCGGGGTCATCCAGTGCTTCAACGATGCGCCGGGTCTTTTCATGGTCATCGCGGGACTTTGCCAATTGGGCCGAGAGCGCTTCTGTTATCTCCATGCCCGTCGAAACGACGACGCTGTTGACCTTGTCGGTATCGACATCGGCCTTGATCCGCACCACAAACAATCCACCTTGTTCCGTGACCGATATGATCTGATGCTTTTGGATCAGACCACCGTTGTACTGATCGATCCGTGAACGATGGTTCTCCCCTTCGACGGTGGCTGTTCCGGCAATGAAGGTGCCGGCCACTTGCTCGACCGCTGCCGTCTTGGCATTCTGCAGGGCTTCGTCCACCGACCGGCCATGACCCGTTGCCGTTACCTCCTCAGCCAGCAAATTCACGGCCACAAGGGATAGCAGGAGACACAGCCATCTCATGGCATGACCCCGCTCATCAGCCGTGAGAGCTGACGTGCAGCACCGATCGATTCCCTGCTGGCGGTGATCTCGACGATTATCCGCCCGTCTTCGAAGCTGCGGTAGCTGACGAAAGCGCCCTTGATGATCGCTGAGCTATTGTCGTGGATACGCTCGGCCAAATTTGAGGCAAAGCGATGGGCCTCGCGTGTCTTTTCGCTGCGACTGGTCTGGTCGTCGCTCGGGCGGCTCATTGCTTCGCTGTCGTCGGTGTCTGCGTCATCCGCAGAGCGGCTTTCGGACGATTGGAAATTCCGTGCATAACTCCTGGCAATCCGGGTGAGCGTCTTGGTGGACTTGACATCGTTGTTCAGGAACTCGGCGATAGTCCGCTTGGCGCGCATGCCGGCAATCATCAGGGCGGTTTCACGAGCGCGTGGCGAGTCGTCGGCAAGGTCCGCCGTACCTTTGCTGATGATCTTCACCCAGTTGCCCTTGGCGTCGAATACGAGTTTTAGCGTTCCGCTCGATTCCTGAAAGGCCGACTCGGCAAGCTGGGCTGCGAGAACATCCTGCTGACCCGAGGGCTCAGAAGTGATTCCCTGTTGCTTGTTGCCAGTGCTTGAACAGGCAGCCAAGGCAATGGCCAGATAGAGCACAACCCATGACTTCATGATTTCTCCCGAGGAAATGGATGACGGCAGCGACGAGTTCATTGACACCGATTTCGGATATTGCACAAGCACGGTGTTCGGGCCTTGACAAGCGTCGTGCCGAAGCCTGTGGAGTGCAGACCAGATGCCGATTCCTGCGCGCTGCGCCCTGGCGGTCTAAGAGCAGAGGCGCAACAACTGCTGCAGCGCCAATGGCCAAGTTCCATCTGGCCGATATTCAGCCCAGTGCGAGTCGTGAACGCACCAATCCGACAGCAGATTGTTCCAGTAAAAAGGGTCATACCAGCGCGATAACATGAAAAGCTCTCCTGATCATTGGCGACCGAGATGGTCGTCTTGAAACTAAAGCGTCCACCCCTCGTGGTCTGGTGGTGGTTGGTTGATTCGAGTGTCCTGTCCCATGACAAAGCCGTCGCAGATTTGGATCAGTAGGTCTTGTTCGTAAGTGCTTTCAAAGCCCTGATGAACGTAGTCGAGCAGTTGCCCCTGCGGACAACGCAGCCGTCCGGAATACCAGCCGGCGAAGATGGGCCCCTCGCTTCCGGGCAGCAGCGCATCAATCGTTAACTCGCGACCGTCGGAGAAATCACCCGAGATGCCCAGCAGGAACAATCTTCCATTGCGGATTTCCCATTGGCCTTGATAGCCGCGCCAGCAGGCCGAGCATTGCACCTGCAAGGCGGGACGGGTTCCTTGTGCGGCAAACAAAGACTCCAGCGGAGTGTCGCAAAGGGCGTGCTGTACGCCTTCGACGAGCAGCAGCTCGGGTACTTGTGCAGTCATGGCATCCTTTTCCGTAACAGGGGCTCGGCGTGCCCCGCCTTGCGAAGGGGCACCAGACACTATGCCGCGAGGTATTTGACCTGCTCGGTCATTCTGGTACCCGACTGGCCAAGGTTACTTCGACGATCCAGGGTCTGGATCTCGACGCCCAGGAAGCGAAGCCTCAGGTGGGCTGGAGCAGTCAGGATCCTGAGGTCTTCGTTGTGTGCTCCCAGATACTCATCCCGATGTTCCATCAACAACTTCCCCAAGTGGTTCTCTCCATCGAAACCCGTATCACGGGGGATCACCCCCCAGTACCTGTCCTTCTCGCTCGAGATCTCGTAGATCGTCTTTCCTTCGCTGCGGGCAAGCTGCATTCTGAATTGCACCCAGTTCCAGATCATATACGCTCTCCCAAAAGGACTTCTCAACGCTTGTTCCAACTAATCGCCTAAGCTCTCTGATACGCCATTGGAACAGATCACTGCGACACGTGGTGTCGCCATGCGGGTTCGCGTGATGGTGTGCTTTACCCAATCCCTTGCTGGAAGAAAACCCCACGCTGGCAGCCTCCATCCCAAACAGATCCATAGCGCGACACCTGGCTTAGCGGCGAGGTCTTGAGAATTGAAATCGCATGACCCACACAGGAGGAAGGGGCTCGTATCCGACAGCAGCAGAGCGACCTGCTCCGGATGGCGCGTTTGTCACCGAAACTCTCACGGGTTTGCGAAGCTCGGCAATGTCTGCGCTCAACGACTTGCTGGATACCGTGGATCTCCAGTTCGGATCCAGGGTCGTGAGGGAATCTGCCTTGGTCTGGCCACCTTATAGCTGGCGTGCGATGGCGGCGAGCGAATTCCGTCGCAGGGAGGGAGCAAGCGATGATCGCCACGCTTCTGGACGCCGGTAGCCGGCACACTGGCCAACGCCGGTTCTATGGGGAAGTAGTGGCTTTGGGAACCAATCGCACGGTCGCCATGGACTCCAGTCGTCGGGAGGAATCCATGAGTCCGGCGGCTACCGCAGAGAAAACCTCCCCCGGAAAATCCTCCGGCAATTGGGCTGCGACCTGTTCGATGACCGCCGGGGTGCGGGCCAGGACATCGGTGATGATGGTTTCCATGTCTGTACCGAGTCCACAGAGTCGGGCTGTGGTGTTGAAATGTCGGCGCTGGATGTCGGCCAGCCTGTAGTGGCTGTTCTTCCCGCGCAAGGCCATGGCGAGCTTGAGTTCGCGCCGGTCAAGCTTGCCGGGGCCGCTGCCTACCAGGGGCCAGGCGGACAGCACGTCGTAGAGTGGCGTCAGGCGATAGCGTCCGCCGGAGAGCAGGCTTACGCTGAAATTCTTGGCGTGGCCGTCCGTGGCCGCCATCATCCAGAACAGCAACTGAGCACGCAGCAGCGTGGCCAGGTCTTCGTCCCGGTTCTGGGAGCCCTGGAGGATGCGCGCGATGGGGAGGAGGCCGGGGCCGCCATCGGATTCGTATTTCAGGGAAACCGGAGTTCCCGTGGCCTGGCAGAAATCCTCCTGGGGCAGCCGCAACCACCAGGCGCCCGAGGAATGCAGCTTTCGATCAAAGCGTTCTACCACCAGCACCTTCTGTTCCCCGAACCGACGGATTGCGCACGGGGCGACGGCCAGACCGTAGGCGGTGAGGATCCGGGTGCATAGCCACTCGTTTTCGACGGACGTGTGCATGTCCGCCTCACGATGCCCCACCAGGCCCAGGGGGAACTTGAATATGTGCGTCGTCGGCGTGGCACCCCGTGGCCGGCACCAGCGGCCTTCGTGCCACAGCAAGGCGGTCTTCTCCTGGGCGCCGGCCAGGGAGATGCGGAAATCGTCGGTTGCCATCGCGGTGCCCGGCAGGGGTGAGGAGACGGCAGCCCGCAGCAGGCGTTCGAGCGCTTCATCGTCCAGGGTCTCCGCCTCGATGGAAAACACGTTCTCCGGCGATTGGCCCTCGGGCAGCAGTTGTACCGCCCCTACGCAATCCCGGCCGATCGCTTCCAGGAGGTCGAAGGCATCCTGTGCCCGAGTGTGGAAGCGCGATTGCAGGCGGCGGCGGATGGCTTCGCTGTCGGGTAACAGGTTGTCGAAATACAAGCCGATGCGCTCGCCTTTGAGCGGCAGGTTGTCCAGATTGAAGGGCAGTGACAGTGAAAGGGGGCGCGCTTCGGGCGAGGCGATCCAGGCCGGATGATACTGAAGTTCCATGGGGCCTCGGGCTGGCAGACGCCACTGACCAAGCTTCTGGCCGTTGGACCAGATGTCCAGAGCCCGGCTGACTGATCGGCGACCCATGGCTTACCACTCCCCGGCGACGGGTAGGCTGGCGGCCTGATCGCGGATGGCCTTGTCGTGGATGGTCAACTCCAGCCCCAGCACATTGGCCATGGCGAGAAGCCGATCCAGCGTCAGCCGATCCGGGTTCTCTTCCAGTTCCGACAGCCGATTCTGGCTGATACCCAGCTTGGCGGCCACCGCCTGCTGGGAAAGTTTCAGCGCCCGGCGCCGGCTCGCCAGCACCTGGCCGACCTGGGTGGAAGTGGAGAGTATCTGAGCCACGGCAAGCCTCATCGAGAATAGCGATAAATGAACCATATCGCCATAGGCGATAAATGTAAAGTATCGGTGATGCCGATGGGCCGGCGCTGGTGTTCTTCGATCGCTGCATTACATCGCGGCCACGCTTGGTCCGAAATGCGCCAAAAAAGCCAGAGAGCCAGAGTCACCCCGGAGGCAAACCCAATCTGCCACCCTCGTCGCGCTGACCTTCCTGGCCGCGGCGCCAGGCCTGTGGGCCGCCGGCCAGCACTCCCCTTACGGTGCCGGCCGGCGGCTGCGGGCCGTTTCGAGGTGCTGGCACAAACGCTCGGCGCCTTCGAGCAGGCGCGGCGTGTGGCGCTGGATCAGGTCGGGCGGCACGAAGAACAGGTTGCCGCGCGCGACCGCGGTGATCGTGGACCAGCGCCGCCAGTCGTCCAGCCACTCGGGCCGCGCTTCATCCATGCCGCTGGCGACGATCACTTCCGGATTGGCGGCGATCACCGCTTCGACGGTCACCGTCGGCGCCATCGTCTCCAGTTTGCCGAAAACATTGTCGCCACCACACAGGCGAATGACGTCGGAGATGATCTGCCGGCGGCCAACGGTCATCAGCGGCTGTTTCCAGATCTGGTAGAACGTCGGCACCAGCGGACGGCTGCCATAGCGCTTCTGCAGGGTAGCGAGGCGTTGGCGAAAGCTCTCGGCGGCGCGATTGCCGACCGCCGTGCTGCCGGCCAGCACCCCCAGACGCTCGATCTCGCTGGCCACGTCCTCGATACGGTTGAGCTGCGAGAGATAGATCGGAATCCGCAAGGCGCGCAGGCGGTCGAGATGCGCGGCGGCGTTGCCGCTCTGCCAGGCGATGATGAGTTCCGGCCGCAACGCCGCCACGCGTTCGAGGTCGACCCGTGAATAGCCGCCGACGCGCGCGATCCTGCTCGCCGCCGGCGGGTATTCGCTGTATTCGACGGTGCCGACGATGCGCTCGCCGGCACCGGCCGCAAACAAGGTCTCGGTCAGATGCGGCGCCAGGCTGACGATGCGTTTCGCCGGCTGCGCGAGGCTGATCGTCGCGCCGCTGTCGTCGATCACGCGCACCTCGGCCCGGACCGGCGTGCCGGCAGCCAGCAGCCAGGCGGCGCAGAGCAGTCTGAACCAGGACTTGCGCATCTCAGGGACGCCAGCTCGCGAGCGCCGCACCCAGACGCTGCCATTCGCTCTCGCTGCCCGGCAAGCCGACGCGCAGCAGGTCATGCGCCGCGAAATGCCGGGTCAGGATCGCCTGCCGCGCCAGATGTTCAAAGAGCGCAAGGCTCAGCGGCGTGGTCAGACTGGCAAAAAGCGCGCTGCCGGTCACCTCGCCGAACGGCGCCAGCAGGGCCGCCAGCCGTTGCGCCGCGGCACGCAGATCGCGGCGTGTCTGCGCCTGCCAGGCGCGGTCGGCCAGCGCCTGCCGGGCAGCGGCACGAGCCGGGCCGGAGAGCGGCCAGGGACCGAGCGCTTCGCGCAGGGCTTCGAGTTTGTCAAACGCGCCAAAAACGAAGCCGACACGCGCACCGGCCAGGCCGAAAAACTTGCCCAGCGAGCGCAGGACGATCAGATTCGGCGCCTGCGGGCCGCCGGCCAGAGCGGCCAGACCATGCTCGGGTTCGGGGTCGCCAAACGCCTCATCGACAATCAGCCAGCCCCCCCGCCGCTGCAGTCGTTCAGCCGCGTCGAGCAGGTCGCTGGCCGGCAGGATCCGGCCGGTCGGGTTGTTCGGATTGCAGAGCACGATGATCGGTGTCGCCGCGGCCAGTGCGCGCGCCAATGGCGCATGCGGCAAGCGGCGCAGCTTGTGGCCCGCACGTTCCCAGGCCTGGGTGTGCTCTTCGTAGGTCGGTGTCAGGCAGGCGACGACCACCGGCCTGAACAGCGTCGGCAGCCACTGGATCGCCGCTTGCGAGCCAGGGAGCGCGAGCAGGCGGGCGCTGCCGTAGTAGCCGGCAGCCACCTCGTCGAGCCCGTCATCGTCTTCGGGAAGACGCCGCCAGCACGCCGGATCGATAGCCGCTACGGGATACGCGCAGGGATTGATGCCGGTGGAAAGGTCCAGCCAGGCCGCCGGATCGCCTTCGCCGGAAGCCGCATATCGCCGCGCGGCAGCGCGCAGACGCCCGCCGTGTTCAAGCACGCAGCAATCCCCAGCACAGCGGCACCGCCAGCCACAGCAGGAGGCTGCGGCGAACGAGGGTCAGCGCACGGGCAATGTCCTGGCCGCCCGCCGGCCGGCCTTCGCCGAGCACCGGCCGTTGCTCCAGCCGGCCGCGGTACACCGCCGCACCGCCGAGCAGGAGGCCCAGACTGCCGGCACCCGCGGCCATCACCGGGCCGGCGTTCGGGCTCTTCCAGCTCGGCGCCTGCCGCCGCCAGCAACGCAGGGCGTCGCGCGCGCGGCCGCAAAGGGCATACGACAAGGCCGTCAGACGGGCGGGGACAAAGTTCAACAGGTCGTCGAGACGCGCGGCCGCACAGCCGAAGTCGGCAAAACGCTGGTCGCGATACCCCCACATCGCGTCGAGCGTATTGGCCAGTCGGAACAGCAGCGCCCCCGCTCCGCCGAATAGCGCAAACCAGAACAGCGTGCCGAATACCGCATCGTTGCCGTTCTCGAGTGTCGATTCGATGCAGGCGCCGGCGACACCGGCAGCATCGAGATCCGTGGTCTGCCGCGAAACCATCCAGCCGACGTGCCGGCGCGCCGCGTCGAGATCGCCACTCGCCAGATCGTCGGCCACCCGGCGGGCGTGTTCGCTGAGGCTGCGCGCGCCGAGCGCCAGGTAAAGCAGGGCGGCGTCGATCAGAGCGCCCGACAACCCCGATGGCATTGACCACACCACCAGCAGCGGCAGGGGCAGAACCAGCAAAGCCCAGGCCAGCAGCCCACGCAGGCGACACCGGCGAGGCGACGCCCCACCGTTCAAAGCACCTTCCACGGCACCCGCCAGCGCACCGAAACCCACCAGGGGGTGCCAGCGCCGCGGCTCACCGAGCAGACGATCGAGTCCGGCACCGGCAATCGCCGCCAGCGGCAGGGACAGCACCGTCGGCAGGCCGGCAGCGAGGAAAGGAAAGGAAAACACGTTGGACATGCGACAATCCGTGCCACGAAACCCGGATTCTACGATGAACGCGCACCGCACCCCCAGCCTGATGATTGAGGGCTGCACTTCCGACGCCGGCAAGAGCGTGCTGGTCACCGCCCTGTGCCGCATCCTGCACCGTCGCGGCGTACGCGTCGCGCCGTTCAAACCGCAAAACATGGCGCTCAATTCGGCGGTCACCGTCGATGGCGGCGAGATCGGCCGTGCGCAGGCACTGCAGGCGCTGGCCGCCGGTCTGCCGGCGCACTCCGACTTCAATCCGGTGCTGCTGAAGCCGGCCACCGACAAGCGCGCGCAGGTGATCATCCACGGCCAGGCGCTGCGCGACCTCGACGCGCTCGACTATCACGCCTACAAGCCGCTGGCGATGGCCGCCGTGCTCGAATCGTGGCAACGCCTCGGCGCGCAGTACGAGTGTCTGCTCGTCGAAGGGGCCGGCAGCCCGGCAGAGATCAATCTGCGCGACCTCGACATCGCCAACATGGGTTTTGCCGAGGCCGTCGATTGTCCGGTGATCCTGATCGCCGACATCGATCGCGGCGGCGTCTTCGCGCATTTCTGCGGCACGCTCGATCTGTTGTCGGCCTCCGAGCAGGCGCGCGTCAAGGGTTTCGTGATCAACCGCTTTCGTGGCGACATCGGGCTGCTCGAAGGTGGCCTGCGCTGGCTCGAAGAACGCACCGGCAAACCGGTTCTCGGCGTGCTGCCGTATCTGCACGGCCTCTACCTCGACGCCGAGGATGCCCTGCCACGGCAGGCCGAAAACAAGGCGGCGGCCGCTCTGCGCGTCGTGTCGCCGGTCTATCCGCGGATTTCCAATCACAACGATCTCGACCCCTTGCGCTTCCACCCCGAAGTCGATTTTCGTTTCATCGGCCCAAACGACCCGCCACCGCCCTGTGACCTGATCGTGCTGCCGGGCTCGAAAGCGGTACAGGCCGACCTCGCGTGGTTACGCGCGCAAGGCTGGGAAGAGGCGATCCGTCGCCACCTGCGCTACGGCGGCAAGCTGATCGGCATCTGCGGCGGCCTGCAGATGCTCGGCCGCGCACTGCACGATCCGCTCGGACTCGAAGGAGTCGCGGGCAGCATGCCCGGCCTCGGCTGGCTGGACTACGAAACGCAACTGGCCGCGGAAAAGACGCTGGAGAATGTCAGCGGCGCGTTGCTGCTGCCCGGATCGCCGGCGGTCAGCGGCTACACCATCCACATGGGCGTCACGCGCGGCGCGGCGCTGGCCAGTCCGGCGGCAATCCTCGCCGGCCAGCCCGATGGCGCCGTGTCCGACGACGGGCAGATTCTGGCCACCTACTGCCACGGCCTGTTCGATGCACCGCCGGCGCTGACCGCACTGCTCACCTGGGCCGGCCACCGTCCGACACAGGACTTCGATCCGCGCCAGCGCCGGGAAAACGACATCGACCGCCTGGCCGACGCCGTCGAGCAACACCTGAACCTGCACCTCCTCGCCGAGTGGCTGCCGGCGCGGGCGATTCGCCGGTGAATCCTCGCGGTCGCCGCCCTGATAGCCGGATTTTTCCGATTGCCGCAGCGTCGTAATTGCCATCAGGCCGAGTTCGGCCGTGCAACCGTCGGGTGGCTTGTCGAAACCCTTATTGACCGCCGCCGGCAGCGCCGGAGATACTCTCGGGTCTGCCGGCACGGGTTACACGCTTGCCCCCGGCATCGCCGCAGCAGGGTTTTCAGGCCATCGCCGTCTGGCGGTGCCGACGCTGCCTCGTTTGCACAACCTCACGGAGGAGAACGGCCATGCAAGCACGCCGCCCTGTCCAAGCCGCCAGCACACTCTGCGCCTGCCTGCTGGCGCTCGCACCCGCCGCCGCACTGGCCGTGACTCCCGCGCCGGCAGCGACGCGACTTGCCCTGGTCATCGGCAACGCGGCCTACCGGGTGGCGCCGCTCGACAATCCCGTGGGGGATGCCCGGGCGATCGCCGAGCGTCTGCGCGAGGCGGGTTTCCTCGTGACGCTCAAACTGGATGCGCCGCGGCGCGAGTTGCAGGAGGCGATCCGCGGCTTCGGCGATGCGCTGTCCGAGGACAGCCGCGCCGTCGGCGTCTTCTATTACGCCGGCCACGGCGTCCAGCTCAACTGGCGCAACTTCATGTTGCCGGTGGACGCGCACATTCATCGGCCGGCGGACATCGCGGCACAGGGTGTCGACGTCGGCCTGTTGCTGGAGAGTCTCGGCCGCGCGCGCAATCCGCTCAACCTGGTGATCCTCGACGCCTGCCGCGACAACCCCTTCGGCAGCGATTTCCGCAGCAGCGAGCGCGGCCTTTCGCAACTCGACGCGCCACCCGGCACCCTGCTCGCCTACGCCACGGCGCCGGGCAATACCGCCGGCGACGGCACCGGCGCGCATGGGCTATATACCGGGCACCTGCTCAAGGAAATGCAGGTGCCCGGCGCGGCCGTCGAGGATGTCTTCAAGCGCGTTCGCCTGGCCGTTCGGCGGGCCTCCGAAGGGGCGCAGATCCCCTGGGAGAGCACTTCGCTGGAAGGCGATTTTGCCTTCGTCGGCGACGCCAAACGCGACCTCGCCCGCGAGCAGCGGGAGTTCGAAGCCGATCTCGCGGCCTGGAACGTCCTGCGGGCAACGAGCACGCCCGAGCCGCTGGAAGCGTTCATCCGCCAGCGGCCGAGCGGCAAGTTCGCCGAACTGGCGCAGCATCGGCTCGACCTGCTGCTGCGCGAACGCGGCGAAAAACCCGTCGATGCCGCGCCACCGCCGCCGCTCGGTCCGGAGATGTGCGTCCCCGGCAAGGACGCGCCCTACGGTGGTCCGGCGGTTCCCTTCCTGCCCGGCGAGCGCTACACCTATCGCAGCGTCGATCTCCTGTCGCAGGCCGAGACGGCACGCACGACCGACCGCGTCCTCGACATCGTCGGCGACGAGGTGCGCTTCAATGACGGCAACAAGGTGAGCGATCTCTTCGGCAACAACGTGCGGGCACCCGACGGCAAGCGCTGGACGCCCTACCAGTTCTTCATCAACGACTATGCGCTCGGCAAACGCTGGCGCGCACAGTTCATCATCAGCCAGCCCGACGGCACGACCGTCGGCGTGCGTTTCGACCTGCGCGTCGCCGCGCGCGAGCGCATCACCCTGCCCGCCGGCACATTCGACAGCTATCGCCTCGAAGCCCGTGGCAGCGACCTCGCCAGCGGCGCGCAACTCGAGCGCAGCGCCTGGGTCGCCCCCGAGCGAATGCGCGGCGTGCTGGCGATGGAGAGCATCGTCCGCAAGGGCGGCAAGGTGGTCAGCGCGGAGCGCGTCGAACTCACCGAGCACGTTGCCGGCGTGAGCCCCGCGCCGGCGCGCGGCATGGCCACCGAGCCCGTGGACAAGCCGCCGCGTTCTCCGTGGGCCTACTGAGTCGGCCGCGTGGAAGCGGCGGCGGCGTCCCGGATCAGGGCTTGGCCGGCGTCGGGGCCAGTGGACAAGGCGCTGTCCCGGCGCCGCCGCAGGGGCCCATGCCACCCATGCCACCCATTCCCGGACCCATTCCTTGCATGCCGGGGCCCATCCCGCCGCCGCGGTTCCCTGGCGATGGGAGTGGCACAGGGTTTTCCTGCAGGCAGGCCTGCCGTTCGGGGCCATACTTGCCCTTGCACGCTGTTCTTGCCGACTGCATGGCGGCGCAGCGCGCGGGATCAGCAGATTTGTCGCAATCGGGCGGCGGCATGTGGTCGGTCATGCAGTCCTGCCGGGCTGGTCCGCGCAGATCCTTGCAGGCGGTCTGCGCCTGCTGCCGGTCGAGACAGTGTTGCGGGTTGCTGGCCTTGCGGCAATCGACCGCTGTCGCCTGCGAGCCGGGACCCATGCCGCCCATTCCTCCACCCATGCCGGCAGGGCCGGGCTGGGCCTGCGCCGGGAACGCGCAGCAGGCGGCGAAGAGACCACCGAGGATCACACCGTGAGTTCGATTCATGTACTTTCTCCTTGAAACGGCTGGCTCCATCGATCATGGTGAGTCAGCTTTGATGCAGATACGCCTCCCGTATGCGGCCCTGCCCGTCGGGGACGAAGCTCGGCAGGATATAGTCGCCGGTGGTGAGCGCAACGCACGAACAGTCATGGGCGTGCAGGCTGACGATTCCGGGCCGGTGTCAGGCGCTGGCGGCGAACAGTGGCACGCGTGCCAGATGATGCAAAATCCGCTCACGTGCCTGCGTGGTGTAACCCAGGTCGCCGCGCAAGGCATGCCATGCCGCCATGATGTCTTCCCTGGCGCGTTCGAGACGTTCCGCCATCCGTGTCTCGTCTTCGCCAATCTTGCGTGCGAGGCGCAGGAACGATTCGCGGGTGACGTCCTGCCAACGTTTCGAGCGCGCGAGGTTGAGCGCCAATAGGTCGTCGGCCTGGTACTGAATGGTCGAGACGAAATCATAAGCGGGCGAAAGCCTGGCGTTGACACCGTCAGGGTAGATCAGGCTCCAGTTCTTGAGGTGAGCATCGCCGTTGCCGGAAGCAACGACGAAAACCAGTCGCCGGATGAATTCGTCCAGTCCGGATTCTCCGGCGAGCTTGTAGACCAGGTTGGCCAGCGTTTCGTAGTTGTAGCTGGCGTATTTCTGCTCGGGATAGAGACCTAGAATCTGCGCGAAGTCCTCGATGTGCACGCGCCTGTCTGCCAACGGGCGGTCAAAACGGCGGACGGCCAGAGCCGTTTGCCCTGCGACTGTAACGGCCTCCGGTGGCAGGCCGGAAATCTCCGCAACCGGAATCAACTGGATTTCCGGGATGGTGATACCGCTGGCCTCTGCCCAGCGCATCGTTGCCTGTTCGTTCTCCGGTACATCCGGAAAACGGGCGTCCGGCAACTTGATAATCCAGTCGCCGCCGGTGCCGCTGACCGGGATGGTCATTCCGCGGCCTTCGCGCAGGGCCGAAAACTTGAGTTGCACGCCTGCCAGCGAGAAGTGCCAGTCGTCCGCGCGTGGGTGCTCGTCGGCCGCCGGCAAGGCAACTTCTGCGTCTTCCGGAAACGCCTCGGCGGCCACGATGCGCACGGCACCGGGCAAGTCCTCTCCCAGGTGATGGAGGAGGAAGAACTCGCGATAGACCGAAACCCCGGCCTGGCGGGCAATCAATTCACGCAGGGGTCCTTCCGGCAGCAGGTTTGAAAACCACGGCGGCGTGCGCTGTCGCGAGGAATGCACGTGGTCCGGATCGTCGAGAAACTGCTGTCCCAGGATAGGCCGCGGATAAGCGTTCTTGTACGATTCGAGCAACCTGAACTCGCAACCGTCGTTGCGCGTCAGGTTCAGTTGACCGACGGGGGCGTCGTTGAGCCATACGCCAAGAGGGTGCTCCATTCAGACCGCCTCGTCGTCGATAATCAGCGACGCAATGCTGGGACGATCGGGCTCGTCCCAGCGGACATGGCGCGCGAAAAACGACTGTACGCGCGGCCGCATCCACTCGGCGCGCAGCTTCAGGAAAGCGGCGCTGTCACCGTCGTCAAGGCGCTGTCGCGCGGCTGTGCTGATGCCATGCGACAGCAGGAGCCCGGGATCAGTGATGCCGGTCAGCAAGCGGCGTATCCCCCCCTGGTGCGGCGGATGGAAGAGCCGGTTGGCCGCCGATTGCAGGTATCCCTCGCTTTCGCCGGGGCGCACCGAAAAAATCTGCAGCAGCGGTGAGGAGTCATGAACTGACGGGACCCGGCGCATGAGTTGCCCTGCGGTCAGCCTGTCACCCGTCAATAGGTTGCGTGGTTCGAGGCTGAGCAGGGCAAGGGCCAGCAGCTTGCTGGCCGCGAAGCGGAAATTGAAGCGATCGGTGACATTGGGTATGACCGATGGTCTTTCCTTGACCATCTCCAGCATGCCGTCCACGGATCGCTCCTCGCTCCCCGGGAGAATACGCGCCAGGACCTTGCGCGTCGATACCGTGTCTCCCTGGTGAGCGCCGTTGAGCGCGCCGCGCCAGATCCAGCGTGCCAGCAGCTCGCGCGATCGAGGCGAAGGTTGGGGATGGAACTGGAAGAACCTGCCCAGGGTCACGAATGCCTGCTTGTAAGGCAGCAGGTCGTAATGCGGGATACCCGCATCATTCTTGAGAAACAGGATGATCTGGCTTGCCGTGGCCGCGGTCAGTCGGTAAGCCTGCTCAGCTTCCGTGTAAGCCAGGCGTGGCGGCTCGCTGCGCGCACTTTCCACGACGGGCAGCCCGAGCAGAACGCGCAGCAGCCGGTGCAGGATTCTTTCCTCGATTCGCCCGAACTCCAGCTTTGCCAACTCGGACGAAATCTCGGAGATCGTCGATGGCCGGCTCTGAAAGCGCGAGCCATTGAGTGCGTCGAATACGTCTGAATCGTCTAGCGACTTGCCGGCCGAATTGATCCGATTGAAGATGTCGCGCAGGATGGCCTGGTCATCACTGCGGACAATGTAGGCGGGGATCTCGTATTCGCGGATGCGCCGCCCCAACTGGATTGCCGTGTCACGCCTTTGCCGACGGCCGGGGTCGGCGGCGTGGTCGAACAGCCATTGCATCAGCTTTTCCGAGTCGAGCACGACAGTCATTGGTAGCCAGCGCGAGGGGTCGGCGCGACGTTTGCCGGTGACCGGAGGAATGACAAAGTCGGCGGCGTCGAGGTCGAAGTAAATAGCAAACGCGTCCTCGTCCGGGTCGGCTGCGAGCAATATGCGGGCGAGCGAGACGATGCGTTGCTGTCCATCGACCACCCACAGCGCATTCTCCATCTGGGGAGCGGGCAGGGTGAGCGACCCGATACGGCCTGCGCCCGCCGGCGCTGCGGTTTCCCAGAGCAGCAGCGTCCCCACCGGATAACCGCGATACAGGCTATCCAGCAGGAGCCTGGCATTCTCGCGGTCCCACTTGAGGCCACGCTGGAAGCTCGGAATGCGCACCCTGCCGCGTGCCACCCCGTCGAGCAGATCCTGGACGCTGAAGGTCCGCGCCTCCGGGCGTCGGTCGAGCAGCGTGGTGGCGGGGTGGGTGGCGGCGGTCGTCATGTGTTTCTTGGTGGGCATGTGCGGGCGATTGTTTCACATGCCTTGCGTTCCTGCACGCCGTCACTTCCGGGTCGGGTGCTTGTCAGGCATTCGCCACGGGACCGTTATGGCCGCTTTCCCGAAGTGAAACACTTACCCCCTTCTTTCCATCATGAGCAATCTCGCCGCCAAACCCAGAAAGACCAGCCCCATCAGCCGCTCCAGAAATTGTTGACGACCTGAGCTCGCAAGTAACCATTGCCCCAAACTACCACTGGCGACTGATAGAAGCGACTGAAAGATCAGCCCGAGCAATGCCAACACCGCGCCCAGAGCAATGATTTGCAGAAATATTGGCCCGTAGCCTGGATTCGCAAACTGCGGAAGGAATACGCCCGAGAACAAAATCGCTTTGGGATTAAGTAGATTCGTCAGAAATCCGCGCCGAAAATTCGCCACTGCCGTACGCGAAGTAACTTGCGTACCGGCTTTAAACGCACTGGACCGAAAAGATCGATAGGCGAGATACACCAAATACGCTGCGCCACCGTAGCGGATGGTATCAAACGCCAGGGATGACGTTGCAACCAGGGCCGCTACTCCGACCGCAGCAAACACGGCATGCGCGAACATGGCCAACGCGATGCCCAGCGACGCCCAGAGAGCCGGCCGGCGACCTTCGCTAACCCCGGTCGCAACAATGAAAGCCACATCCGGGCCTGGGGTAACCAAAAGCACCAGGCTCGCGACAAGAAAAAAAGGCAATACCGCAACATCGAATGGCATGTTGTCTCCCGAGAATGGAAAAAGGGCTAATGTTCGGATTTAGCGGTGAGCGAAGCGAGTCCGCTGAAATGCAGAGTTTGGCGTAGGAAGCTCAGATGTAGGAGAAACAAAGGGATGGCCGGCAGCAATACGCGCAGCTTCCGAAATTTTCAGGTCCGCATAAATCGCGCGCAGGTCATAAGCAAACCTGGCGGCATGGGCGTCACGAATGGCCAGCACTTCTTCGATGATTTAATCATTCAGCATTCTCTTCTCCGAGAAGGTCCTCGGGCTATACCGGTGTGGAAAAGTGGGACGAACTGAAGGATCGGGACATTGACTGGCAAGTGGCGATGAGGCGTGGCAAGCTCAAGGCCGTGCCGGAAGAGAGCGTGTTGGGGCATCTGCTGCGCCAGCTGGAATCGGTAAAAGCCTGCATCCAGTCGAAAGTCGAGCACCCTTTCCACATCGTGAAGAACCTGTTCCACTTCAGAAAGGTGCGTAAAAAAGGCTTGGCCACGAACACGGCGCAACTTCACACGCTGTTCGGCCTAGCCAACCTGGTGATCGCCAAGCGGCGGCTGTTGGCGCTCAACAGCCAAGTTGCGTCCTGATGAACGAAGAAGGCCCGGAAACGGGCGGGAAAAGGGAAAGAACCCCGGCGGATCGAGCAAAACACATCCTTCAGTCATAACCAGTCACGTCTGGCACGGCCGCAGGCGGTTTCGCGACGTCGGGTCTCTCTGAAAGGTGCGTTAATCAGCGGTTCCCTAAGTCTTGGCCTGAGCTAAAATATGCACCGATAGTCACGAGGCCGCCCACAGGCCCGAACAACTTGACAATAAATAGCCGTTAGTCATCAGCGGGTGAGATTTCAATCGATTGCTCGTGGCAATTCAATGTAATGCGAGGTGTTCTTAGTCCAACGTAGTGCGGAGTAGCCCGCAATCAGTCTGTGCCCAATCCAACGGGGATCAACCGCAGGATGCAGTCCCTTCTGATTCGCGAGCAATAGCTTTCCCATTAAGGATGCCCATTCCTTCGGGTCGACCAGCGCGTTTGCGTAGCCATGAAACGACCTTCCACTTTTGTACCACTTAAATTTCTCGAAGAGAAAAGCGCTCAAGAATGGTCGAAGCTTCTCTAGTTGTGCGGCCGAACCTGTTGACATATCGACCATTGGAATGTGCAAGTCGTCTGACTCCATTGTTGTAACCTGTGAGTGAAATGCCAAATCGCGTCCGGAGGGCGTTGATTGAATTATGTTCTCTATAAACGCTTCATTCAGGAAATCTTGCAGGCTGACTGCTATGAGTTGGCGTGTGTCCGAAAGAGATTGCGGAACATACTCGTAGTAGCTTAGATTGAACTTCGAGATGACACCCGATTGCGACTGAGCCAGTGCGCGCAGTTGCCAATAGGGATGCGAGGGTAGAATCACGGGAATCAGAGCCTCATTCCTGAAAGCGTGCGGTAGGTGGACATTGCGAAGTCATCAGTCATGCCAGCGAGAAAATCCGTTACTAGGTGTGCTCGCAAGGCCCATTCTCGAAACCTGAAATCATTGCAATTTCTATCCAATGATTTTAAGTCATCATTGTATACCTTGATATAGTTCTTTGGGAATAGAGTCAATAGCTTTTTCTCAACTACTATTTTCCGGCCGATGTTGTCTTTGTTCTGGGCGTAGTCGAGTGAACAACTGAAACGTTCAAAGCTGCAGGTCAGCAAACACTTGAAGCTTTCTAATAAGCCATATATTGCCTTGTAACCTGCGAGCTCTACGCGTTGAACACTTTCATGGCAGTAGACTTTGCTTCGGCAATATTCCTTTAGTAGATTGAGGATGTGGCCAGCCGGAGAGTCAGATGCTATAAGCGACGGTAGTGTACCAAGATTGACTTGATCATGATTCTCAATGTACCGTTTGGCACAGTACTCTACTATCTCACGATTGAGTGCTGTTCTGAAGTCGGTATAGGTTAAATTCCCAGATGCAGCGTTCTTTAGAATTTGGTCGATCTTCGCGAATGTTGGATGCGAAGCTATCGTCTTGGTATTGGCTTTCCACTGATCAAAGAGTTCAGATAAAGCAAAGACCTGATTGAGTAGCCCCTTCTCTATCGAATCTTCAAGGTCACTTATGCAATACGCGAGGTCATCCGCAGCCTCCATTATGTAGGCTAGGGGAAATCGTCTGGGCTCGATGTAGCTAAAGTGCCGCCATATGTCCGCTATAATCTGTGCTTCCGTTTGAAAGTATCCGCATTTCTTCGTGAACGGCGACTTGATTTCGGCAACCGACAACCCGCTTGCTCTTACGTATTTCAGATATGAAGCGATGGTCGTCTTTGTTAAATTCAGTCCGAATTCGTCCGAGTTTCTTTGAAGCTTGGCTACGACTCGCAAGCCTTGGGGATTACCATCAAACTCGAGAAAATCTGATATTGCTGATTGGAGCCGAGGATCTGCAGTGCCAATATTACCTGCCCCCGTGTTGCACGCCTCGATAATGGCTTCCTCACCTTTTTCGCTGAACCAGGTAGCGATAGCAGCTTCGCCAAAGTGACCGAATGGTGGGTTGCCAATATCGTGCATTAAGCATGAGTTTTCGACGAACGTAACGAGCGCGGTACATTCATCGTCGGTGGCCAAGGCTTGCTCGTGCAGCGACTTGGCGATCAAGTCAGCGATGTATCTTCCCATTTGAGAGACTTCAAATGAGTGCGTAAGCCTGCTTCTGACTGCGGCGTTCGGCTCCATTGAGAAGACTTGAGCTTTCTGCTGAAGTCGGCGAAATGCCGCGCAGAACAGAAGACGTCCTCGGTCGCTTTCCGCTTCCGCAATTATGTTCCTATTCGTGACAGTAGAGGGCCGAAATCGATTCGGCGTAAGAAGCGTAGCATAGAGAGTGGTCATTGTTTTATTTGGTCAATGCGGTGAAGGGTATTCTGACGCCTAATAGTAGAGGTGACCGGCGCTGCGTGGTTTTATCACGCAGCGTCCAGCGGCCGAAGGGAACGAAGTCGACCACCGGGTTGGGCCTGGCGTAGCGGCCACACAATTTGAGATCAAAGGCGACCTACGACTGCAAGCGGGATGCTATGAATCCTTAGGCAATGAGGACGACTTGTTGGTCTTACAGACCGAATATCAGTCATGCTTTCGGACGTTGTTTTTGACTGGCTGCCCATTCCTTGATTGGCGGCTTTGACGTGATCTAGCGCGCTTTCCTTTGCTTGATTTTCGCTGGAAGCCGTAACAACAAACTCACGGAAACTTTCATCGCCTTGTGTATGGACGTAAACCCTGAACAGCTTTTCCATTTCAATGCTCCAATCGTGAGTGAAGAACGTCACGTCGAAGAAAGTTGGCGCTGTCAAGACGGCGTGCGAAGTGAAGGAAAACAGGGGGGGTGGGAAACAGGGGACAGACCCCGGTTTCTGGGGAGTACTATTTCGCACGAAGATACAAAACCTTTTGTGTTGATCCCGGTGCCTGTCGTTCTTCGGTTACAAAGAGTTCTGATTTGGCCTTGACAAGTTCGGAGAGCTTCTTGTAACCGTAAAGCCTGGAGTCAAAATCAGGTTGCAACTTGGTGAGGTAGCTACCGAAAGTGCCTAAATGTGCCCATCCAGCGTCGTCACTTGATTGTTCAAGTGCGGCGAGTACGAATTTCCTAGGGAATTCTTGTTTTGTTTCCGCAACCTCTGTGGGGAGTTGAGGTGGAGTCGATTTTTGATCACATTCAGCCTTCTTTGCCAATGCAGTGGGCTCGGTTGCAGAACTTATACGAAGAACTTCAGTGAACACAAATTTATGGCAGGCATTACGAAAGGCATCTGGCGTTTTCCTTTCGCCGAAGCCGAGAACAGTGAGCCCCTCTTCACGCAAGCGCATTGCAAGACCAGTGAAATCACTGTCGCTCGTAATCAGACAAAACCCATCGAATTTTCGCGTGTAGAGCAAGTCCATTGCATCAATGATTAGAGTACTGTCCGTGGCATTCTTGCCAGTCGTATATGCAAATTGTTGAACTGGTTTTATGGCATATTGTTGAAGCACCTTCTTCCAGGAAGAGCTTGTAGGAGCAGTGAAGTCACCATAGATGCGTTTTACGGTTGCTTCTCCGAACCGTGCAATTTCTGCAAGCAGCCCCTCAATGACAGCCGCTTGGGCATTGTCGGCGTCAATAAGAACCGCTAAACGAAGGGTGGACTCTTCGGTTTCAATTTTGGCGACTAACCGTGGGGATACCAAGGTGACTCCTGTAATATAATTTTGTAATCGGGAGCATTTTGGCCGCATAAGGCCGCCGCCCGCTCCCCGGCTCGGCGTCGCATACCGCGCTGCAAGCCGTCTGGCTGCGGGCTTCCGTTGATCCGTTTGCGGTTTCCGCATGGTACTAAATTTCCACGAATAGCGGCACTAAGCCGTACAGATCAATAGCATGGAGCCGGAGCGCTTGGATGACTGCCTTGGGCAGGTTTCTTCTCGGTCCGATGTCCGATGGTAGCCGTTCCTCCCTGCACCCGAAACCACTCGCCCACGACACTCGCCCACGACAGTGTGATCGAGCTGCGAGGAAGGGCAGATTCGTCGATCGACGCTGCGCCGTCATCGCTCGGAGTGATCGTGTCGCAGCGTCATGCTGTAAAGTCGTTGCTGCGAGCAACGACGCCGTTGCGCGGGGGCATGTCGTCGTTCCTCGGATCGACGACGCCTTCTTTCCGGGAGAACTCGGAGGATGTTCGGAACGACGACATCGCTGCGCAAAGGGACGCGTTAGTCGTTGCGAGCGACGAACGCGTCGCCCGCATCGATGCGGTCGTGGTTCAAGCGAGGGAATGCCGTATCTGCGAACGACGCTGGTGCAGTTCCGAACGACGACAGCGTGCCTCGGCGGCACGGCGGCGTCGTTCGGAAGAACGGGCGCGCGCCGTGGCGGAATGCAGGCGAGCCCGCGAACCTGCCGGGTCCGGTGATGCGCCCCGATGCCGGGGCGGCGACAGGCGCGAGCGCCGACGGATCATTCGGTGGCTGACCTGGCTGCCCGGCGGCGGCCACTGAAACGGGTGGCCATGCTTTCCTTGAGCGCATCGAATCCGACACCCTTGCCGATGGCCTTGGCGAGCGCATAGCCTTCGAGTGCGGCGATCAGGATATCGCTGCCGAGGGCCATTTCGGTGTCTTCAGCTTTCCTGCTCAACTGCCGCAGGCGGCTGAAACGCGGGTGCTGCAGATCGCAGGTGGCGAGATCGCGTTGCGCTTCGGCCAGTTGGTAACCGGGCGGGATGAGTTGCGCATTCTGGCCGAGCAGCATCCGTGTCTGGCGGCACAGCGATCCGGACCGCTCGCCCATCTCTACGCTCGGCCAGCGAGCCCGCGGATCAGCCACCGCGGTCGCCGCGCCGCGGCTTCACAGCCAGCTTTCGACCTTGCTGCGCGCCGGCACGCCGCCGGCATGCACCACGCGGCCGTCGATGACCACGCCGGGCGTGCTCAGCACGCCATGGCGCATGATCTCCGGCAGGCTCTCGACCTTTTCGAGGGTGATCGCCACGCCCTTTTCCCTGGCCACCGCCTCGATGAGGGCGACCGTCGCGCGGCAGTTGGCACAGCCGGTGCCGAGGACCTTGATGCTCTGCATGGGATTTCCCTTCCTGGGGTGAAAATTCATCAGTCGCAGCCGTCACGGCCGCGGCGTCACAACAGCCAGTTGAAAACGTAGCCCACCAGCAGGATGCCGGTGGCCACCACCACGGCGAAGGTGGCGATCAAGGGTGGCCGCAGCGCCTGGCGCAGAATGATCATCTCCGGCGCCGACAGCGCGATCACCGCCATCATGAACGCGAGCACGGTGCCCAGCGCCGCGCCCTTGCCGATCAGCGCTTCGACGATCGGAATGATGCCCGCGGCGTTGGTATACATCGGCACGCCGAACAGCACCGCGGCCGGCACCGCCCACCAGACCTCGCGGCCCATGAACGCGGCCATGAAATCCTCGGGTACATAGCCGTGGATGCCGGCGCCCAGGCCGATCCCGGCGAGCACGTAGGGCCAGACCTTGCCGACAATCTCGCGCACATGCGCCGCGCCGACCTGCAGCCGTTCGAGCCAGGACAACTGCTCGCCGACCGCCTGCGCCATTTGCCCGGAGAGGATCTGCTGCACCCAGTCCTCGAGGTAGCGTTCCATCTTCAGCCTGCCGATCACCAGGCCGGCGACGATGGCCACCAGCAGCCCCATGCCGAGGTAGAGCGCGGCCACCTGCCAGCCGAACATCCCGAACAGCAGCACCAGCGCGACTTCATTGACCATCGGCGCCGAGATCAGGAACGAGAAGGTCACGCCGAGCGGTACGCCGGCCGAGAGGAAGCCGATGAACAGCGGCACCGCCGAGCACGAGCAGAACGGCGTGACGATGCCCAGGATGGCCGCCAGCACGTTGCCAAGACCTTCGCGCCGGCCGGAAAGCAGCGCCCGCGTCCGCTCCGGCGAAAAGAAGGTCTGCACGACGCCGATGACGAAAACGATGCCGGTCAGCAGCAGCAACACCTTCGGCGTGTCGTAGAAGAAGAAATGCACGGCTTCGCCGAAAGGCGTCCGCCGGGAAAGTCCGAAGGCGCCGATCACCGCGTCGGCGAATTCGCCGAGATGGCTGTAGGCGGCGACCCACAGTACGCCTGCCAGGGTCAGTCCGGCCAGCCAGAAGCCGAGCCGGGTGCCCGGACTCCTGTCCATCGCTGCAAGGTTCATGCGCCCACTCCAGATCACTCCCGCACACGGCTGATCGCAGGCCGGCGAAGTACCGGCCTATTATCTCGGAGACGGGCGAGGTGCGCAAAAGATGCACGGTTTGCGGCCGGCGCGAGCGGCTGGCGAGTGCTCGGGTGCCGGGTTGCCGTCATTTTCCGACGCTGAATTCATCGGGCGCAGGGCGTGTTGCGACAGCGCGACGGGCAACCACGAGGGTGAGCGCGATGGTCAGCGCGGTGGCGGCCAGCAGCGTCGCGACGGCGAAGGTGATCCGCATGCCGCGGGCAATGGCCTCGGGAGGCGCCGTGGCGATGTCCGGGGTGGCTGCCGCGAGCGCGAACACCGCGCCCAGAACGGATGCGCCGGTGATCAGCCCGAGATTGCGCGCCAGGCCGAGCATCCCGGAAATGACGCCGCGCTGCTCCGGGCGGCTGGCGGACATCACGGCGCTGTTGTTGGCGGTCTGGAACAGGGCATAGCTGGCGGTGATGACGATCATCGGGGCGAGGTAGCCGGAGATGCCGAGCCTCGTCGGCAGCATCGAGAGCATGCAGGAACCTACCGCGACGCCGATGAGCCCGACGATGGTCATGCGTGGTGCGCCAAAACGGTCCACGCTGCGCCCGGCCGGCACGCCGCTCAGCGCGGCGGCGAGGGGCCCCGCCGACATGACGAGTCCGACAAGGGGCGCATCGAGCCCGAGCGCCCGCGCGAGATAGAACGGCCCGACCACCAGCGTCGTCATGATCACCGTCGCCACCAGCGCGCTCATCGCGAAGCCGGCACGCAAGCCGGGATCGCGGAATATCGCCAGGTCGATCAAGGGCGCTGTTGCTCTCGCCTCGACCCGCACGAAGAGGCCGACTCCGATGGCGGCCGCCAGGAGCAGGGCAATGTTGATCGGACCGAAGCGGCTACGCGCCATCGTCATCGCCAGGGCATAGGCCGCGAGCGTCAGGGCCAAGAGCAGCATGCCCAGACGGTCAAAGCCGGCCCGCCCGGTCTTCGGCCCCCGGCGATCCACAGGCAAATGGCGACGCGCGAGCAGAAAAGTCAGGAGGCCCAGCGGTACGTTGACCAGGAAGATCGCCCGCCAGCCGAATCCAGCGATCAGAACGCCGCCGAGCGACGGACCGAGTGCCGTGCCGATCGCCGACATCGTGCCGAGCAGCCCCATGGCGCTGCCGGTCCTGGCCTGTGGAACCGCCTCACCGACCAGGGCCATGCTGAGCGCGATCATGATCGCCGCGCCGCAGCCCTGCGCCGCACGCGCGGCAATCAGTTGCCCCAGCGTCGAGGCGACGCCGCAGAGCAGCGAGGCCACGCTGAACAGGACGATGCCGGCCAACAGCAGCCGGCGGCGGCCAATGAGGTCACCGATCCGGCCGACGCCGACGATCAGGGTGGTGATCGCCAGGAGATAGGCGAGGACGACCCACTGGACCTCCTGGAAAGAGGCGGCGAACGCCTGGGCCAGGGTCGGCAGGCCGACATTGGCGATACTGGTGCCGAGCGAGGACAGCAACATCGACAGGGCGAGGCTGGCAAGCGCCCAGAGCACCGCCGGACTGCGTTCCGCGCTGCCGGCGACAACCGCGTCGCGGATTACATGGATCGGTGGCATGTGCCCTCCTGTTCTGCGGACTCCCGAAGTGGAGCGCTTGGAGAGCGACTCTATGCCTTTGCCTGGCCTGGCGGAAGGCGCAGCGTTTGCACTTTGTGCGTGCGTTTGACGCCGCATCACGATCCGGCCGTGCTATGGTCGCGGCATGTCGATGCCCGATCTCAACCTGTTGGTCACCCTTGATGTGCTGCTTGCGGAAGGCAGCGTGGCGCGCGCCGCGCAGCGGTTACGGCTGAGCCCGTCGGCGATGAGCCGGGCGCTGACGCGATTGCGCGAGACGACCGGCGACCCCCTGTTGGTCCGGGCTGGACGCGGCCTCGTTCCTACCCCGCGTGCGCTCGAACTGCGCGCGCAGGTCAGCCGGCTGGTGCAGGAGGCCGAAGCGGTTCTACGGCCGGCAGAAAAGCTCGACCTCGAACGGCTGCAGCGAACATTCACGCTGCGGACCAGCGAAGGCTTTGCGGAAAACTTCGGGCCGGACCTGATTGCGCGCGTCGCTGAAGAAGCGCCCGGCGTGCGGCTCTGCTTCGTACCGAAGTCAGACAGGGACAGCGCGCCGCTGCGCGACGGCAGCGTCGATCTGGAGACGGGTGTCGTCAGCCGGACGACAGCCCCGGAACTGCGGGTGCAGGCCTTGTTCCGGGACCGCTGGATCGGTGTGGTGCGCATGCGCCATGCGCTGAGCCAGGGCGAGATCACTCCCCAACGCTATGCGGCTGGCAGACACATCTGCGTCTCGCGCCGGGGGCTAGTCCAGGGGCCGATCGATGAAGCCCTGAAGCTGCTGGGGCTGGAACGCGAGGTGGTCACCATCGTCAGCGGTTTTTCGACAGCGCTGGCTCTCGCCCGGGCTTCCGACCTGATCGCCAGTGTCCCCGAGCGGCATACCGACAGCCTTCGCGCCGGCATGCATGCTTTTTCCCTGCCGATCGCCACGCCGGCGATCACCGTCTCATTGCACTGGCACCCGCGGATGGATGCCGATCCGGCGCATCGTTGGCTGCGCGGTTGCGTGCGGGAGGTATGTGCACCGGCCATCGCCGAATCGTCGCGGTGAGGAGGTGCCGCCGAATGCCGGATTCGCCTCCGGACCGTGGCGGGGTTTTCGGAATGCAGTCATGCGTGTACCTCGTTATACTCCGCTGAAACTCACGGTGGCGAACCTCGACCGCAGCTTGCCGTCCGCGGCGGCAGACCAGGCCATGACCATCCACTACGCAGAACAGCCAGTAGAATGCCCATGCACAAACCATTGGCGCTCTTCAATACCCTCTACAACGAAGCCCGCGACTTCACCTACCAGGATACGGCCGTTGTCACGCCCAACAGCGATACGCCCTATTCGATGCTCAGGCTGGATCTGCGCGCGGAACAAATGGTGATCTCGGTGCCTTCCGTGGCCAGGGGGCGCTACTACTGGCTACACTTGACCGACGGCAATACCTACAACTCTGGCTATGTCGCCAGCCGGGCGACGGGTCATGCCGCCGGCGATTACCAGGTGGTCGGCCCGGAGTGGCCGGGCGAGGCGCCCGCCGGGATCAAAAAGGTGTTCCGCTCGCAGTGAGACCATTGAATACCCGAAGTGAGGGCCTACACTGGACGGCGCCGGTGGCCCGCTGGGCCCTCTGGGAACCCGTGCGGCCGGAGGGGCCGGGCGCGACTCCCGACGTCGGATTCATCGAGCCGATGCTGCGCCGACGGCTGAGTTCGCTGGCCAGGATGTCGTTGCGCGTCGCGCATGACTGCGCCCACGACAAAGTCGACGTACGCGTGGTTTATGCATCGGAGCACGGTGAGCTGGTACGCACGACATCGATGCTCGAGGATCTTGCCGCCGGCGAGGCGCTCTCCCCCACCGCCTTCAGCCTGTCGGTGCTCAACGCGACGGCCGGGATATTCTCGATCCTGCAGGGCAGCACCGCGCCCACGACGGCGGTTTCGGCTGCCGCCGAGAGCTTCGGCTATGGGCTGCTCGAAGCCTGCCTGCAGTTGGCCAGCGCGCCAGACGTTCCGGTGCTGCTGGTTTATGCCGACGAACCGGCTCCGGCGATCTATGGCCTTGTCGAGGATGGCGAGCGCAGCCGTCACGCGCTGGCGGTTTTGCTCGAAAGCTGCGCCGAACGCAACATCGACTGCTGCCGCACTGACTCCGACATGCCGCGCAGTACCGAGAGCCAGTCGCGAGCCTTCCTGCGTTGCCTGGCAACGGGCAGCAGTAGCTGGTACGGTGACGATACGGCGTGGCACTGGAGCAGGAGATGAGCGGCGGCCTCGACTATTACTGGCGGCTGCTGGCCACCGCAGGCTGTTTTGCGGTATTCGGCATCGGCGGCTTGCTGCTGACGCTGCTGGTCTTCCCGGTGGTCGCGCTTTGCTGCGGGCCGCGGACACGCTCGACGCGCGTGCGGTGGATCATCCACAAGGCGTTCGGCGCGTTCATCTGGCTGATGGAGAGCGTCGGGATCATGCGCTTCGAACTGATCGGCGGCGAGCGCCTGCGGCATTGCCGAAACACCCTGGTGCTGGCCAACCACCCGACCTTGATCGATGTCGTCGCGCTGATCTCGCTGATGCCTGCCGCCAGTTGCGTCGTCAAGCAACGGCTGTGGCGAAACCCGTTTCTCGGCGGCGTGGTGCGCGCAGCCGACTACATCAACAATTCGCTTCCCGAGACCCTGATCGACGACTGCAGCCGGGATCTCACCGCCGGGCATCCGCTGATCATCTTCCCGGAGGGAACGCGCAGCGTGCCGGGGCAGGCGCTGCATTTCCTGCGCGGCGCTTCGTACATCGCCCTGAAGAGCGGCATGCCGGTGCTGCCGGTGCTGATCGACTGCCATCCGACGACCCTCAGCAAACACGAACGCTGGTACCGGATTCCGCCACGACGATTCCATCTGCGCCTCGAAGTACTGACACCGATTTCGGTCAACGAGTGGGTCACGCCGAACGTCTCCCTGCCGATCGCCGCGCGCCGGCTGACACGCGCCCTTGAGGCCTATTTCACCCAGGAACTGTACAAACATGGACGCCTTGAAGCTTGAAATCAAACGCCTGATCATCGAAGCACTCGATCTTGAAGACCTCACCGTCGACGACATCGACGATGAGGCGCCGCTCTTCGGTGAAGACGGACTCGGGCTCGACTCGATCGACGCACTGGAACTCGGCATTGCCCTGCGCAAGAAGTACCATATCCAGCTCGCAGCCAACGACGCGGCCAACCGCCAGCATTTCCGTTCGGTCAGCACGCTGGCCCAACTGGTCGGCAGTTCCGGGGCGACGCTCTGACAGCGCGTCCAACACCAAGAGACTCTCAGGGAGAAAGTCATGACCGACGAACAGATTCTCGAAAAACTGCAGGCCATTCTTTTCGAGGCCTTCGAAATCGATCCGGGACGGGTCGGCCCGGAAACGCGTCTGTTCGACGAACTCGACCTGGACAGCATCGACGCCGTCGATCTGGCGATCAAACTCCAGGAAATGACCGGCAAGCGCATCCGGCCGGAGAATTTCAAGACCGTGCGCACGGTGGGCGACGTGGTGAGCACCGTGCGCACGCTGCTCGCCGCCTGAAGAAACCGGCACACCAGCGATGATCGCCACGCGCATGCTCCAGGTGCTGTTGTGGCTCGCCTATCCGGCGCTCATTTTCTGTGGGCTGCAGCTTCTTGAGCCACGCGACCTGGCCCTGCTGCTGGCCATGCTGCTGCTGTTGCGCCGCCGACAACTCGCGAGCCGTCTGCTGACGGATCTGTCGCGTACCGATTTCATGATTCTGGTGGCGATGCTGATGCTTTCGGGGCTGACCGCGGCGACCAACAGCGAACAGTTGCTCCGCCTTTACCCGGTGGCGGTCAACCTCGGTATGCTGCTGCTGTTCGGCCTGTCGCTCCGGCATCCGCCATCGATGATCGAGCGCTTCGCCAGACTGGGCCAGGCCGACCTGCCGCCGGCCGCGGTGCGCTACACCCGCCGCGTCACGCAGGTCTGGTGTGCCTTCTTTGTGTGCAATGGCCTGCTCGCGACCTACACCGCGGTATGGACCAGCCGTGACATCTGGGCCCTGTACAACGGGCTGATCGCCTACCTGCTGATGGGCACCCTGTTCGCCGGCGAATGGCTGTTGCGCCGACGGCTGCTCGCCGCGAATGGCTGACATGCCGGTCCCGGCGGTCGGCCCCCCGGCCCCCCTGCACGCCTTGCTCGACACCTGGCGACCGCTGGCACAGCCGGTTTGCCACGACGGCCGGCGCTACCTCGTCTGGGAAGAGTTCCGCGCCCGCGTGCGACAGCGTGCGCGGGGTGTCGCCAGCAGCGGCGGCGCGCGCTGGCTGCTGGTCAGCGAGTCACCGCTGGATTTCGTCATCTGGCTGCTGGCTGTCGTGCACGCCGGCAAGACGGTGGTCATCCCGCCCAACACGCAGCCGTCGACCATCGCCCGCCTGAACGCTTTTTTCGATTCCGTCGCCGAGCCGGGGGCGGTCAGCGACACGCCGCCCGACGCGCCGCTGACCGCGCTGCAACCACGGGCCGCGCTGATCGACCTTTACACTTCGGGCAGCACCGGCGAACCGAAGCGCGTACGCAAGACCCTGGCCAGCTTCGAGGCCGAAATCGAGACGCTGGAAAAACTGTGGGGGGCAACCCTCGGCAACGCGACGGTGGTCGCTACGGTACCGCATCAGCACATTTACGGCCTGCTCTTCCGTCTGCTGTGGCCGCTCTCCGCCGGGCGCTGCTTCGATACCGTGACCTGCGCGACGCCGGACACGCTACAGCAACGGCTGGCGCTCTTCGCGGACACCGTGCTGGTGTCGAGTCCGGCACATCTGGCGCGCCTGCCGGCCCTGATCTCCCTCGCCTCCCTGCAGCCGCCACCGCGCCTGCTCTTCTCCTCGGGTGGCCCGCTGCCGATCGCCGCGGCCGGCGAATTCACCCGTCAGTTTGGTCAGGCGCCAACCGAAGTCTTCGGCAGCACCGAAACCGGGGGGGTCGCCTGGCGCCGGCTGGAGAACGGCGACGCCTGGACGCCGCTGCCGGGAGTCCGCGTCGATGCCGCGGCGGATGGCGCGCTGATCCTGCATTCGCCATTTCTCGATGACCCCTCGCCGTGGCGCATGGACGACGCAGTCGAACTCTTGCCCGGCGGCTGCTTCCGCCTGGGTGGCCGCCTCGACCGTACCATCAAGGTCGAAGAAAAGCGCCTGTCGCTGCCGGAAATGGAAGCGCGTCTCAGCGAACACGCGTGGGTCGCGGCGGCGGCGGCAGTGCCTCTTGACGGCCCGCGGCAAACGGTCGGCGCCGTCGTCGTGCTCAATACCGACGGCGCGGAAAGGCTGCTGGCGCTGGGGAAGCTCGCCGTGCGGCGCGAACTGACGCGCCACCTGGCGACCTGCTTCGAGGCGGTCCTCCTGCCGCGACACTGGCGCTTTCCGGACGTCCTGCCAGTCAACGAACGCGGCAAACTGACCGACGATTCCCTGCGCGCCCTGTTCACCCCCAGCACCAGCAACGTTTCCGAACGCGACCTGCTGCCGGCGGTGCTGGCGGTGCACCGTGACAGCGCGGCGGTGGTCACGCTCGATTTGCACGTACCGCCGCAACTGCTGCATTTTGCCGGACACTTCCCCGGCCTGCCGATCCTGCCCGGGGTGGTGCAAGTCGACTGGGCGCTGCGCCTGGCGCGCCGTCATTTCGCCTGGGATGCCTGTCTGCCACGTTTCTCGGCGCTGGAGAAACTCAAGTTTCACGCGCCGGTACTGCCCGACGCGCGCCTGCGCCTGCAACTGCACTGGGATACCGCCAGCGGTCGGCTCGACTTCCTTTTCCTGACGCCACAGCGCAAGCATGCGAGTGGGCGGATTGTCCTGGATGTCGATACATGAGTTTCAAACCCTGCGTCCTGATCCCCATCTACAACCACAAGGAGCGCATCCGCGGCACCGTCGAGCGCCTGCTGCCGCATGACCTGCCGATCTTCGTCGTCGACGACGGCAGCGACGGCGCGACACAGGCCGTGCTCGCCGTGCTCGCTTCCGAACAGCCGCTGCTTCGGCTGTTGCGCCTCCCGGAGAACGCCGGCAAGGGGGCGGCGGTGATGGCCGGCATGCGCGCGGCGCGGCGGGCCGGTTTCAGTCACGCCCTGCAGGTCGATGCCGACGGGCAGCATGACCTCGCCGACGTGCCGCGCTTCCTGGAACGGGGCTTCGCCAACCCGGAAGCCGTCGTCTGCGGCAAGGCGGTGCATGATCACTCGGTCCCCAGAAGCCGGCACTACGGACGCTACGTCACGCATTTCTGGGTCTGGGTGGAAACCCTGTCGCTGGCCATCGGCGATTCGATGTGCGGCTTCCGACTCTATCCGCTGGCGGCCAGTTGCACCTTGATCGATGGCGTGCGCATCCCGACGCGCATGGACTTCGACATCGAGATCATCGTCCGCCTGGCCTGGGCCGGCGTGCCCGTCGAGAATCTCGAAACCCGGGTCACCTACCCCAGGGAGGGGATCTCGCACTTCGACCTGTGGCACGACAACGTGCGCATCTCGAAGATGCATGCCCGGCTGTTCTTCGCCATGCTGCCGCGCCTGCCACGGTTGCTGTGGCGCAAGCTGCCGGCGCACGCGCGGCGCGGCGCGCATTGGTCGCGCCTTGCCGAGCGCGGCAGCGGACTCGGCTTGCGTATCGTGTTCCTCTGCTACCGCCTGCTCGGCGAACGGGCGACACGACTGCTGCTCTATCCGATCGTGAGCTATTTTTTCCTGACCGGAAGCCGGGCGCGTGCCGCTTCGCGCGACTATCTGCAACGGGTTGCGCAGCTCAGCGGCCGGCCGCCACCCGGCTGGCGCGACAGTTTCCGCCACATGCTGGCCTTCGCGCAGGCGGGCCTCGACAAGGTCGCCGCCTGGATCGGAGCAATCGAAGGCCGTGTCGATTTTCCCAATCGCCCGGCGTTTGAGGCACTGCTCGCTTCGGGACGCGGCGCCGTTCTCATCGGCTCGCATCTGGGCAACCTCGAAATGACGCGTGCGCTGGCCAGCAAACAGCGACTGGCGACCATCAACGCGGTCGTTTACAGCGAGCACGCCCGCCGGTTCAACGCCCTGCTGGCCGCGGCAAACGCGAACTTCGCGGTGAATCTGCTGCCGGTGTCGAACCTCGGCCCGCAAACCGCGATCCTGCTCAAGGAAAAAATCGACGCCGGCGAGTTGCTGGTCATCGTCGGCGACCGCACGCCGCCGGCGCAGAACGGACGGGTCAAGACGGTCGATTTTCTCGGTGCGCCGGCGCCTTTCGCACAGGGTCCGATGATCCTCGCCAGCCTGCTCGCCTGCCCGGTGTATCTGTTCTTCTGCCTGCGCGAGAGCGACGGCTACCGCATCCATTTCGAGCTGTTCGCCGAGTGCATCGAGCTCCCGCGCCGCGAACGCCAGCAACGCCTGCAGGCGTACCTGCAGCAATACGCGCGCCGGCTCGAAGCCTACTGCCTGCGGGCGCCCGAGCAGTGGTTCAATTTCTATGACTTCTGGCGGCAGGACGCCGCCACCACGGCAGCGGCAGTCGCCGAACAACTCGAGGCGTGAACATGGACAACAGGCTAGCCGCGTGCCCGGCGAGCGTCGAAATCGGCGCCCGCCGCCTGCGCATCGAGGACGTCCTGCAGGTGGCGCGCGACAACGCCTTGGTGGTGCTCTCCAGTGCCCCCGAATTCGCCCGGCGCATCAGAAGCGGCGCGGCCTTCCTCGAACGCCTGCTGGCCGACGACGGCGTCGTCTACGGAGTCAACACCGGTTACGGCGATTCCTGCACGATTCGCGTCCCGCCCGACCTGGTTGCCGAACTGCCGCTGCACCTGACGCGTTTCCACGGCTGCGGCATGGGCGAATACCTCGACGACGAAGCGACGCTGGCGGTCCTCGTCTGCCGGCTCAACTCGCTGGCACAGGGCTATTCGGGCGTGCGCTGGGAACTGCTCGAGCAACTCGCCGCGCTGATCGAACACCGCGTGTTGCCCTTCATCCCCTGCGAAGGTTCGGTCGGCGCCAGCGGCGACCTGACGCCGCTCTCCTACGTCGCCGCCGCGCTGGTCGGCGAGCGCGACGTGCGGCACGCGGGTACCCGCCGGCCGGCGGCGGAAGCGCTCGCCCTGCTGCGGCGGGCACCGCTGCGCCTGGCACCGAAGGAAGGCCTGGCGATCATGAACGGTACCGCGGTGATGACCGCGCTGGCCTGTCTCGCCTGGCAACGCGCCGAGACGCTGTCGCGCCTGTGCTGCCGCCTCACCGCGCTGGCGGCGATCGCCCTGCGTGGCAACCGCGGCCACTTCGACCCGCGCCTCTTCGCCGCCAAACCGCACGCCGGCCAGAACCAGGCCGCGGCCTGGATCTGGAGCGACCTGCACGCTGGCGAGCCGGGAGCCCGCGCCGAACCCATCCGCCTGCAGGACCGTTACTCGATCCGCTGCGCCCCGCATGTCATCGGCGTCACGCGCGACGCGCTCACCTGGATGCGCCGGGACATCGAAAACGAGCTCAACAGTGCCAACGACAACCCGCTGATCGACGGCGATGCCGAACTGGTGCTGCACGGCGGGCATTTCTACGGCGGTCACATCGCCTTCGCCATGGACGCGCTGAAGACGGCGGTGGCCAATCTCGCCGACCTGATGGACCGCCAGTTGGCACTGCTGGTCGATACCAGGTACAACCATGGACTGCCGCAGAACCTCTCCGGGAGCTGCGGCGAGCGCGCGTCGATCAACCACGGTTTCAAGGCCGTACAGATCGGCGCTTCGGCGTGGACCGCCGAAGCACTGAAACTGACCATGCCGGCCAGCGTTTTCTCGCGGTCGACCGAATGCCACAACCAGGACAAGGTAAGCATGGGCACCATCGCCGCGCGCGACTGCCTGCGCGTGCTCGAACTCAGCGAGCAGGTGGCCGCCGCCCTGACGCTGGCCAGCGTGCAGGGGGTGAAACTGCGCCAGCGTCTGCCGGATCGCGCAGCGGCCGAACTGACCCCGGCGGTCACGACATTCATGCACCTGGTCAGCCGACACTCGCCGTTCCTCGACGAGGACCGGGCGCTCGAAAGCGAACTGCGTGCGCTCAGCGGCCTGATCCGCGCCGGCCGCTGGTCCCTGTATCCCGATGCTTGAACTCGTCGCCAGCGTCGAACTGGAAGTGCCTTTCCACGATGTGGACGCGATGAACGTCGCCTGGCACGGCCACTACCTCAAGTACTTCGAGCTCGCCCGCTGCGCGCTGTTGCGACGCTTCGACTACGACTATCCGCAGATGCAGACCTCGGGCTATCTGTGGCCGATCGTCGACTGCCATCTCAAGTACGTTCGCCCGGCGCGCTACGGCCAGCGTCTGCGGGTAACGGCCCGGCTGCTCGAATACCACAACCGCCTCAGGATCGGCTACGAAATCCATGACCGGGACAGCGGCGAACGACTGACCAAGGGGAGCACCATCCAGGTCGCCGTCGACGCCACCACCGGCGAGCTGCAATTCGTTTCTCCGGCGATCGTGCTGGCCAGACTGGAGCAGGCGTGCGCCGACTGATGCAGTGGCTGCTGTTGCTGGCGGCGGCCCCGCTGCTGGCCGCCGAAGCGGATACCCTAGCCCGCATCGGCGCGCAGATCGAGCAGTACGGCGTGCTGCGTGCCGACTTCGTGCAGACCAAGCAGATGGCCGCGCTCAAGCGCCCGCTGGTAACTTCCGGCCGCCTCGTCTATTCGCGGCGGCACGGTGTGCTGTGGTTGATCGAACAGCCCTACCGGATAGGCTATGTCTTCGGTGACGAACGCATCGTCGAAATCGCCGCCGACGGCACGCGTCGCGAGCGTGGCCTGCGCGATGTGCCGGGGCTGGCGCAGGTGAGCCGGGTTTTCCGGGCACTGCTCGGCGCCAACACGACGGCCTTGCGCGAAGTCTTCGAGGTCAGCGTACAAGGCGATGCCGCGAAGTGGGAAATCGAACTCAAGCCGCGCCAGGCGCAGATCGCGCAGTTTCTGATTGGCCTGAAGTTATCGGGCGGGCGCTTCGTCGACAGCATCGGCATCGACGAAGCTGGCGGCGACACGACGCAACTCCGCTTGCGTAACACCCAGGGCGCGAGCGCGCCTGCCGAAGCCGAGTTGCAACTGTTCGGCGCCGAGGCGGCCAGACCATGACCGCCCCGCCAAAACAGCCGCGGGCAAGCACGGCCATGCAGTTGCGCGCCGGGTTGTGGCTGCTGCTCGCGCTCGCCGTCACGCTGGTCTGCACGGCACAGTTCGCCGCCGCTGGCCGCGTGCCGTTGCAGACCAACCTGCTCGCTCTACTGCCAGCAACCGAACGCAATCCGGTCGCCGAGGAAGCCGTGCGCAGGCTCGCCGACGCCGCCGGCAACCGTGCCGTCTTCCTGGTCGGGGCGGCAGAACCCACAGCGGCGGCCGCCGCGGCGCGCGCCTTCGCCGCCACATTGCGCAGCGCCGACGCCTTCCGGCAGGTGATCGCCGATATCCCGGCGTTCGATCCCGGGCAGCTCACCGCACTGTACGTGCAACACCGCTTCTCGCTGCTCGCGGCGGCCGACCGCGCGGCGCTGGCGAGCGGTGCGGTCGGCCCTGCCGATCTTGAGGCACGCCTGCGGCGCAAGCTCTACACGCCCTTCCGCTTCGGCCTGACCCTGCCGCCGTCCGATGACCCGTTCGGCTTCAGCGATGCCTGGCTCGCCGAACTGCCTCTCAGGAGCCTCAGGCTCGAAACCGAGAACGGCCTGCTGGTCAGCCACGACGAGCGCCGCACCTGGGTGCTCATCACCGCCGAGCTGTCCGCGTCGGCCTATGATTCGACGCTGCAGCAAGGTGTTGCTGCCGCCGTCGCGCAAGCCGAAAGAGCTCTCCGGCACGCCCATCCAGACGCCGTGCTGCTCCGCGCCGGCACCGTTTTCTACGCCGACGCCGCGCGCCGGAGCGCCGAGCGCGAGTTCGACCTGATCGCCGCCGGCTCGCTGCTCGGCATGTTCTCGCTGCTGTACCTCGTCTTCCGGTCGCTGCGCCCCCTGGCACTCGGTCTGCTCGCGGTCGCGTTCGGCATCGGCACGGCGATCGCCGTGACCATCGCCGTATACGGTGAGCTGCACCTGATCACCCTGGTCTTCGGCGCCAGCCTGATCGGCGAGGCGATCGACTACGCGGTCCAGTATTTTGCCGCCCACCTCGGCGCCGGCGCCGGCTGGGAACCGCTGGCCGGCCTGCGGCGCATCGCTCCCGGCCTGACGCTGGCGCTGGCGACCAGCCTGCTCGGCTACGGCGCACTGCTGCTGGCCCCCTTCCCGGCGCTCTCGCAGATCGCGCTGTTCGCCATCGCCGGCCTCACAGCCGCCTGGCTCTCGGTGTTCCTGCTGCTGCCGGCGCTGCTGGCTCGCCCCAACCGGCGCGACCCGGCGGCCGCCGTGTCCGGCGCGCAGACCTTCCTGAACTGGTGGCGTCGACGCATGCCTCGCCGCCGCTGCCTGCTGCTCGGCGGGCTGTTGCTGATCGCCGCGGTGCCGGGCTGGCTGCGGCTGGCCGGCAACGACGATGTCCGGCTGCTGGTCGCCCGCCCGCCATGGCTGGTCGCGCAGGAGGAGCACATTCGCGCACTGACCGGTTTCGGCAACAGCAGCCAGTTTTTCCTCGTCGAGGATGCGACGCCGGACGCCGTGCTGGCCGGCGAAGAGAAGCTTGCCGCCCGCCTCGACGCGCTCGTCGCGCAGGACCGGATCTCCGGCTATCAGGCACTGTCCGCCTTTGTCCCCTCGCAGGCCCGGCAAGCCGAGAATTACCACCTGTGGCAGGAAAAGGTGTTCGCCGACGAAGGCGCGCTGCGGGCGCTGTTCGCCCGCAGCGCACTGCGCGACGAACTCGCCGAGCACCTCATCGCCAGCTTCAAGGACTCGGCCGGGCACGCCCTCAGTCTCGACGAGTGGCTGCAGTCACCGTTGTCGACGCCCTTCCGTCATCTCTGGCTGGGCCGTTCCGGGCCGGGCTACGCGACGATCGTGCTGCCGCAGGGGATACGCGACGTCGCCCACCTCACCGACGCAGCCGCCGGACTTGCGGGCGTCACGCTGGTGGACAAGGCCGGCAGTGTCAGCCGGTTGTTCCGCGATTACCGGCAATGGGGCGTGCTCTGGCTGCTCGGCGCCTGCGCTCTGGTCTACGGTGTGCTGTGCGTGCGTTACGGCCCTAGCCAGGCGGCGGTAACCCTGGCGCCAACGCTGCTCGCCATGGGTCTGGCGCTGGGCGCTTTTGGCTACGCCGACGCGCCGCTGACGCTGTTCAACCTGATGGGCCTGATGCTGGTGCTCGGGGTCGGCGTCAATTACGCGATCTTCCTGCGCGAGGGCGGGGTACGCGCGGCCGCGACGCTGGCCGGGGTACTGCTGTCGGCCGGCACGACCCTGCTGTCGTTCGGCCTGCTCGCCTTCAGCTCGATGCCGGCGCTTGCCGGCTTCGGGCTGACGCTGCTCGTCGGCGTCGGCATGGCGGTATTGCTCGCGCCGATGGTCCTGACCTTCTCTGCTGCCCAGACCGCATGCCCCGGCGACGCCTGCTGATCCGCCTCTGTGCGCTGCTGTTGGTGACGGCCTGCGGCGAGGGCAGCCGCGACTCGCCTTGTCCGATGCTCGGCGGCGGTGGCGGCTATTGCCTGCAGGCGACCAGCGCGCCCGGACCCTTTGCCGTGCGGCAGAAGGTCGAGGCCAGCTTCCGCGGGCGGCAGGCGACGATGATCGCGGCCATCGAGAATGACGCCGACGGGCTGCGGGTCATCGGCCTGACCCCCTTCGGCCAGAAACTGCTGCAGATCAGCTACGACAACCGCCAGGTCAGCGCGGCGACCCTGCCCGATGGCCGTCTCGATCCGACGCTGCTCGTCGCGCTGCTGCAGATCACGCTGTGGCCGGCCGACGCCGTGCGCGCCGGCTTGACCTCGCCGCTCAAGCTGGAAGAAGATGACGGTCAGCGGCGCGTCCTGAACGCCGGCCAGGTGATCCTGAGCATCCGCTTCAGTACCGACCAGGCACCATGGCGCCGCATGCACCTCAGCGTACACGCCCTGGCGATGGAACTGGAAATCGAAACCCTGTCTGAAGACCTGAACGAAGACCAAGAACCGGAACGATGAGCCAACGCGCCTATCTGCCGGTGTTGGGCATGGTCAACGCCCTCGGCGGCGACGCCGACGCGGTCGCCACCGCGCTGTTCGCCGGCGACACCTCCGGCATGCTCCTCGAGGAGCACTGGCTGCCGTCCGCCGCAGCCCGCGTCGGTCGTGCGCGCGGCGCCCTGCCGGCGCTGCCGGCGCACTTCGCCGCTTATGCCTGCCGCAACAACCGCCTGCTGCTGGCGGCCCTGGCGCAGATCGCAGCCGCCGTTGACTCGGTGCTCACGCGTTATGGACGATCGCGCGTTGGCAGCGTGCTCGGTACCAGCACCTCCGGAATTGCCGAGGGCGAGGCGGCGCTCGCCGCGTACCGCGCAAGCGGCAGGCTGCCCGACAACTACCGTTATACCCAGCAGGGAATCGGCATGCCCGCCGTCTTCCTCGCTCGCTATCTCGGCCTGCGCGGTCCGGCCTACACCGTCTCGACAGCCTGCACCTCGAGCGCCAAGGCCTTCGCTTCGGCGCGCCGGCTGCTGCGCCACGACCTCTGCGACGCGGTACTGGTCGGCGGCGTCGATTCGCTGTGCCGCCTGACGATCAACGGTTTCACCGCGCTCGAATCGACCACCACCGCGCTGAGCAACCCGATGAGTCGCAACCGGTGCGGGATCAATATCGGCGAAGGCGCGGCGCTGTTCCTGTTGACCCGCGACGAGGCCGCCGTCGAACTGCTCGGCATCGGCGAAAGCAGCGATGCGCACCATATCTCGGCACCGCACCCCGCGGGCAGCGGCGCAGAAGCCGCGATGCGCGCGGCGCTGGCCGACGCCGGCTTGCCGGCCAGCGCGGTGGATTACCTGAACCTGCATGCCACGGCGACACCCAGGAATGACGAAATGGAGAGCCGCGCGGTGGCGCGCGTTTTTCCTCAGGGTGTCGCGGCGAGTGGCACCAAGCCGCTGACCGGTCACACGCTGGGCGCCGCCGGCGCTACCGAACTGGCTTTCTGCTGGCTGGCGCTGCGTGACGGTCGACTTCCGCCACACCTCTGGGACGGTGTGGTCGACCCCGAACTGCCCCGCCTCGACCTGATCGGCGGCGAGCGCCACTTCGCGCGGACGCGCGGGCGGGTGTGCATGAGCAATTCCTTCGCATTCGGCGGCAGCAACGCCAGCCTGCTGATTGGCGACGCGCGATGAACGCGACGCCATCGCTGCCAGCGATCGAGGAGATCGTGCCGCATCGCGGCACGATGCGGCTGCTCGACCGCCTGCTGACATTCGATGCCGAAGGCGTCTGCGCCGAATACACGCCACGCTGCGACGCCTGGTACGCCAATTCCGACGGCGACATGCCGGCGTGGATCGGCATCGAACTGATGGCGCAGGCCATCGCCGCGGATGTCGGCCTGCGCAAGCACGGCACTGGTGCGCAACCGAAGCCGGGCGTCGTGCTCGGCACGCGGCGCTACGCCGCGAGACGTCCGGCCTTTGCCGGCGGCAAGGCGCTGCGCGTTTCCGCCACCCTGCTCTACCGCGACGCCGGCGGCCTCGCCGCCTACGCCTGCCGGATCGTGCTCGACACCGAGGAAGTGGCCAGCGCCACCCTCACGGTCTTCGAACCCGACGACTTCCCCACCTTTCTGCAAGCGAGTCTTTCATGAATCAGCGACGTGTCCTGGTCACCGGATCGAGCCGTGGCATCGGCCGCGCCATCGCCATCCGGCTTGCCCGCGACGGTTTTGCGGTGACCGTGCATTGCCGTGGCGAGCGGGCGCAAGCCGAGGCCGTGGCCGCCGACATCGCGGGCGGCGGAGCCGTCGGACAGGTCCTGCAGTTCGACGTCTGCGACCGCGCCGCCGTGCGCGCCGTGCTCGACACCGACGTCGCAACCCACGGCACCTACTACGGCATCGTCTGCAACGCCGGCATCAGCCGCGACAACGCCTTTCCGGCGCTCTCCGACGAGGACTGGGACGGCGTGCTGGACACCAGCCTCGACGGCTTCTTCAACGTCGTACAACCGCTGACCATGCCCATGGTGCGCGCCAGACAGGGTGGCCGCATCGTCACCCTGGCTTCGGTTTCCGGCGTTACCGGCAACCGTGGCCAGGTCAACTACAGCGCGGCCAAGGCCGGCCTGATCGGCGCCAGCAAGGCGCTCGCCGTCGAACTCGCGAGCCGCCGGATCACCGTCAACTGCGTCGCCCCAGGCCTGATCGAAACCGACATGACCGCCGACCTGCCACTCGCCGAGGCACTGCGGAATGTGCCGATGCAGCGCCTCGGCCAGGTCGCGGAGGTCGCCGCAACGGTCGCCTTCCTGATGTCCGACGAGGCCTCGTACATCACCCGCCAGGTGCTCGGTGTCAATGGCGGGATCGTCTGATGGCGCGTGTCGTGGTCACCGGCATGGCCGGCATCAGCGCCCTCGGCGACAACTGGGAGGCGATCGAGAACCGGCTGCGCGCGCGTCGCAACGGTGTCCGCCGGATGCCGGAATGGGACTATTTCGAACAATTGCACACGCGGCTTGGCGCACCGGTCGACGACTTCGTTACTCCCGCCCATTACTCGCGCAAGATGGTCCGATCGATGGGCCGCGTCTCGCTGCTGGCCGTGCGCGCCAGTGAAATGGCACTGCTCGACGCCGGTCTGCTCGACGACCCGGCAATCCGCGACGGGCGGATGGGCATTGCCTACGGCTCGTCATCGGGCAGCGTCGAGCCGGTACGGGTTTTCGGCCAGATGCTCGGCAGCGGCTCGCTGCAGGGCGTCACCTCGACGAGCTACATCCAGATGATGCCGCACACCACGGCGGTCAATATCGGCCTCTTCCTCCACCTCAAGGGCCGCATCATCCCGACTTCGAGCGCCTGCACCTCGGGCAGCCAGGGCATCGGCTACGCCTACGAGGCGATCCGCTTCGGCCGCCAGACGCTGATGCTGGCTGGCGGCGCCGAAGAGATCTCGGCGCCCGGAGCGGCGGTCTTCGACACCCTGTTCGCCACCAGTTGCCGCAACGACACGCCACAGGCCACGCCACGCCCCTTCGACCGCGACCGCGACGGACTGGTGGTCGGTGAAGGCGCCGCGACGCTGGTGCTCGAGGACTATCGGCACGCGCAAGCGCGTGGCGCGAAGATCCACGCCGAGATCGTCGGCTTCGCAAGCAACTCCGACGGCAGCCACGTGACCCAGCCCGCGGCCCCGACCATGGCCCTGGTCATGCGCCAGGCGCTGGCCGACGCCGGACTGGCACCGGCCGCCATCGGCTACGTCAGTGCGCACGGCACCGGCACCGACTCCGGCGACATTGCCGAAAGCCGTGCGACCGCCGAGGTTTTCGGCAACCGCATGCCGATCAGCTCGATGAAGAGCTACCTCGGCCACAGCCTTGGCGCCTGCGGCGCCATTGAAGCCTGGTGGGCGATCGAGATGATGCGCGCCGGATGGTTCGCGCCGACGCTCAACCTGGAGCAGGTCGACCCGGCCTGTGCCGAACTCGACTATTTGCGCGGCGACGGACGCCGGATGGATCCGGAATATGTGATGAGTAATAATTTCGCCTTCGGAGGCATTAATACCTCGATCGTGCTGCAACGCTGGAAGTAACCCCCTCTCACCACCCCAAAAGGATCCGAAAAAATGACAGCCTTTGCCTCGCAGAAGTGGCACTGTGGCCTGCTCCTTGCCGCCGCTCTGCTCAGCGGCTGCGCCACTTCGCGCAGCGTCGTTGCCCCACAGATCGATGCCGTCGCCAACCCGGCGCAAGGCATCGCCGTACGCATCGAAAAGATCGACGATGCGCGCCGTTTCGAAGTTGATCCGCCGGAACCGTCGATCCCCTCGCTGATGGACAACCAGATCGCCGACGACGCCCTGCGCAGCCGCGCCATCGCGCGCAAGCGAAACACCTTCGGCAAGGCGCTGGGCGACGTGCTGCTGCCCGAGGGACAATCGGTGGCAAAACTCACCGAGTCCGCGATCACCAGGACCTTCCGCGCAGCCGGCTACCGGGTGCTCGGCGTTGACGATCCGGATTACGCTCAGGCCATCCCGGTGAGTGGCCGCGTGGAAAAGCTCTGGGCCTGGTTCCGCCCGGGCTTCTGGGCGCTGGCGCTGGAAGCCAACTACGAGGTGACGCTCAGTACGACCATCGCCGCGCTGCAACGCAACCCGAAGTTGACTGGTCAGGTGCGCAACACGATGCAGATCGCCACCGAAGACGACTGGTCGGCGATCGTCACCAAGGCGCTCGACGACTTTTCCGCCCGTCTGCAGGACAGACTGCTCGACAGGTGAAACAGGTCATTCTTACCCCGCTCGCTTTTCAGGAGTCATCCGCATGAAATCGAAACTGCTCGCCGCTTTCCTCATCGCTTCGGCGCTGTTCGCCACACCGGCCATGGCCCGGTCGCCGGTGCCTATCGTCAATTACGAGAATGTCTCGGTCCCGTCGAGCGAAGACAAGGTGCCGACCGCCGCCGAGGTGAAGCGGGCGATCCTCGCCGCCGCGGAGGCCAAGGGTTGGTTGATTGTCCCACAGCCGGACGGCAAGCTGCTGGCAACCTTCAAGGTCCAGAACAAACATGCGATCGTGGTCGAGATCAGCTACGCCGCCGACCAGTATTCACTGACCTACAAGGAAAGTGTCAACATGAAATATACCGAACGTGACGGCGAGCAGTTGATCCACCCCAACTACAACAAATGGACGCAGGGCCTGATCGACGCGATCCACAGCGAGATGCTCAACCTGTAGTGCGTACCGTGCGTCGCCCCTCGCCATTCCTGTGCCGCGGCGACTGGCCTGGAACCCCGACCGGAAGCGCCCCTTGAGGCGGGTGGTGATTACCGGGATGGGCCTCGTTTCCTGCCTGGGCAACGATCTCGACGGGGTCGCCGAGGCACTGCGCAACGGCGTTTCGGGCGTGCGTTACCAGCCGGAGCATGCAGCACTGGGCCTGCGCAGCTGTGTCGCCGGTGTCCCGGACACCACGCACGAGCCCTCGGTCGACCGCAAGATGCGCCGCTTCATGGGCGACGCCGCGCTGTTCGCCTACCACGCCACGCGGCGTGCGCTGGCCGATGCCGCGCTGACGCCGGAACTTCTCGCCTCGCCACGCACCGGGCTGGTGGTCGGCTCCGGCGTCGGATCGCCGTTCGAACATGTTGCCGCCGTCGATACGCTGCGCCGCAACGGCATCGACAAGGTCGCTCCCTACATCGTGCCACGCGTCATGGGCAGCACCACCTCGGCGTGTCTGGCCACCGCCTTCGGCATACAGGGGATCAGCTATTCGCTGACCTCGGCATGTGCCACTTCGGCACACTGCATCGGCCACGCCGCCGACCTGATCCGCTTCGGCAAGCAGGAAATGGTCATCGCCGGCGGCGCCGAGGAACTGCGCTGGACGTCCACCGTGCTGTTCGACGCGATGGGCGTGCTGTCGACGGCCGTTCAGGACGCGACCGCTTCCCGCCCCTACGACCTGAGCCGGGATGGCTTCGTCATCGCTGGCGGTGCCGGCATCCTGGTATTGGAGGAACTGCAGCAGGCACGCCGACGCGGCGCCCGGATCGTCGCCGAGTTTGCCGGCTACGGGGCCTGTTCGGATGGCCAGGACATGCTGAACCCGGCAACCAGCGGTGCCGTGCGCGCCATGCGCCTGGCACTCGCCGAAGCCGGCGGCGAGGTGGACTACCTCAACACGCACGCGACTTCGACGCGCGTCGGCGACCTCAGCGAACTCGCCGCGGTGCGCGAAGTCTTCGCGACGCGCGTGCCGCTGCTGTCATCGACGAAAGGGCTCACCGGCCACCCGATCGCCGCCGCCGGCGCGCATGAGGCGATTTTTTCGCTGCTGATGATGGCGCGTGGTTTTGTTGCCGGCTGCGCGCACCTGCAGCAACCCGACCCGGCTACGCAAGGCATGCCGATTCTTCGCCACAGCATCGAACGCCGGATCGACAGCGCGATGTCCAACAGCTTCGGCTTCGGCGGTACCAACGCCAGCCTGATTTTCCGGCGTTTCAACGACTGAACGAAGCGCGGTTTCGCTGGTGTTCAGCGTGGCCTGGTGGCCACCACATTGAGCAGCGTCGGCTCGGGATTCCGCGGCACGCGCAGGCCGATCCACTCGAGGAAACCGATGTCGGGCCGGCTCCACCACAGATACGGCGTCGAGATACGCCCGTCGGGAAGGTCAAAGCCCGCGGCGCGAATCATCGCCACGTATTCCGCGGCACGCTTCTGCACGTTCATCGGGTGTCGAAACAACAGCCGAATCGGAAGCGAGTGGATGTAGCGCCGCGTCGACTCGGCCAACAGCAGTAGGCCGTTCGGCTTGAGAACCCGAAAAAACTCCGCCATCGCCTGTTCCTGCTCGACGATGTGGTGGAAGGTCTGATGGCAGAAGACGAGGTCGAACGAAGCGTCCGGGAAATCCATGCGTGCGGCATTGGCGGCATGCAGTTGTACCGGGCGTGCACAGGCCGCGGCGGCACCCTCGCTCCGGTTGCGAAGCTTCGGATCGGCGTCGAGAGCGACGATTAGTGCAGGCGCAAAACGCCGCGCCAACTCTGCGAAGGAATGACCAAAACCACAGCCGACGTCGAGTACCCGGTCGAAGCGTCGCTCGCCCGGCGGCAACAGACGCTGCAAGTCGTCGAGCGCCGCGCACAAGACATAAGCCTTCCAGGTAGCGGTTTTGAGGAACCAGTTGCCGAAGCGCGTTTCCTCAATGAAGGGCGGATGTCCGGTCACCGGGTGCGCGCTCCCGCTTGGCGATGCCAGGCAGGCATGCGACCGGAAACCACCGAACGGAGGGCAGCAAGATCCATGTGATCGGGAATGCAACAGAACAGGCGCGGACTGACCGTCCTCCAGGGGGGGCAATGGTGAACTTTCTCTCCACCGACGCAGGCGATGACCATCCTCGCGATAAGATTATACACAGCCGGCAACCGTATCTGCAGGCTGCGAGGCCGCCGGGATACCCGGTGCAGCGCTACTGCACGGCTTCGAGCGGAAAACCCGCGCCCTTCCAGGAGAAGAGCCCGCCGGGAAAGCGATAGACCTGCGTATAGCCGAGTTTGCGTGCCCATGCCGCGGCGTTGTCGCTGCGCGTGCATTTGACGAAGCCACAGTAGAACACCAGCGTCCTGGCCTTGTCGGCACCGAGCAAGGCCGCGAAATCGGCCGTCGTCCTGCCGTCGGTTTCACTGGTGTCCCAGGTACTCATTCGCGCTACCGGAAAAAGGAACTGCTGCGCACCCGGAATGTGTTCCTCCCGGTAGCTGGCGTCGTAGGGCATGGTGTCGACCAGCAGCATCGGCTTGCCATCCTCGATCATCTTCTTCAGTTCGGCCGCCGTCAGCAGCTCGTAGCCGCCGGCCTGGGTGTCGCGCGCCAGCTTGACGGCCTCCACTTCCCTGGTGGTCTCGGCCTCGAACCTGGCGTCGGCGAAGGCGGGACCGGCGAGCAAAGGGGGGCTGGCAGTAGCTGAGAACATCGTCTTTTCCACCGCCGATCTGCGGCCTGCGGAGCAGTTCCCGTACTGGCGCGAGGTGGTGTGCGCATCGATCACCCGCCTGGGCGTCGAGCGACGCGGCTCCGGCCCCTTCCTTGCCGAAATGCGGGCCAGCAGCCTGGGCGGCCTGCACATCGTCACCGCTCGCGCCGATGCGCATCAGCGTCGGCGCAGCCGCGAAAACATCGCCCGCGAGAGCGACGATCCCTTCTTCCTGTATCTGCCGCTGTCCGGCTCGCTGCGCCTGGAATACGCCGACGGCCAGCAACTGGTGGCGGCGCCGGGGACACCGTGCTTTCTCGATCCACTGCGCGTCGCGCGGGCCGATGCCGAAGCCGGAGCACTTCAACCGCCATTTCAAGGCCGCCTACGGGATGACGCCCCTCGACTGGCGGCAGGCCTGCCGCAACTGACGGCCGGGCAAGCTGCGGGCAGGGGGCAATTTCCGATTGACAGCCGCGGCGCAGATCCGAGACACTGAGCATGGCATCCCTGCGCTCATCGGATTTCCTATCCACCTGCCCGGATGGAAGAGAAATCCCCATTTATCAATCGCTTGCTTTCGCCAGCTTGGCTGGTGCGCAGCAGGCGACAGGGCTGCCAGGCCGTGGGGTTCCCCGTACGGCCATCCATAACCAAGAGGAGAGTCCGATGCTTTACGCCCCACCCGGCGCCGCTGGCGCCAAGCTGCAATTCAAGGCCAGATACGACAACTTCATCGGTGGCGAGTGGGTCGCCCCGGCCAGGGGAGAATACTTCGACGTCATCACGCCGATCAGCGGCCGGCCGTACACCTCGGTAGCCCGTTCCACCGCCGAGGACATTGAACTGGCGCTCGATGCGGCGCACGCCGCCGCCGAGAGGTGGGGCAGGACGGCCGCCGCCGACCGCGCCAACATCCTGTTGAAGATCGCCGATCGCATCGAGGCCAACCTCGAAGTGATCGCCTACGCGGAAACGGTGGACAACGGCAAGCCGATTCGCGAGACGCTCAACGCCGACATCCCGCTCACTGTCGACCATTTCCGCTACTTCGCCGGTTGCCTGCGCGCGCAGGAAGGCGGGATCAGCGAAATCGACGAAAACACCGTCGCCTACCATTTCCACGAACCACTGGGTGTCGTCGGCCAGATCATCCCCTGGAACTTCCCGATCCTGATGGCCGCCTGGAAGCTCGCGCCGGCCATCGGCGCCGGCAACTGCGTCGTCCTCAAACCCGCCGAATCGACGCCGATCAGCATTCTGGTGGTGGCCGAACTGATCGCCGACCTGCTGCCGCCAGGGGTATTGAACATCGTCAATGGCTACGGCCGCGAAGCCGGCATGCCGCTGGCCACCAGCAAGCGCATCGCCAAGATCGCCTTCACCGGCTCCACCTCGACCGGCCGTGTGATCGCCCAGGCCGCCGCCAACAACCTCATCCCGGCGACGCTGGAACTCGGCGGCAAGTCGCCCAACATCTTCTTCGAGGACGTCATGGCCGCCGACGACGGCTTCCTCGACAAGGCCATCGAAGGCCTGGTGCTGTTCGCCTTCAACCAGGGCGAGGTGTGCACCTGCCCGTCGCGCGCCCTGATTCAGGAATCGATCTACGACCGCTTCATGACGCGCTGCCTGGCCCGCGTCGAGGCCATCAAGCAGGGCAACCCGCTCGACACCGAGGCGATGATCGGCGCCCAGGCGTCGCAGGAACAGATGAACAAGATCCTCTCCTACCTCGATCTCGGCAAGCAGGAAGGCGCTACCTGCCTGATCGGCGGCGCGCGCGCCAACCTCGGCGGCGACCTCGCCGGCGGCTACTATATCCAGCCGACGCTGCTCAAGGGCCACAACAAGATGCGCATCTTCCAGGAAGAGATCTTCGGCCCGGTGCTCGCGGTCACCACCTTCAAGGACGAAGCCGAGGCGCTGGCCATCGCCAATGATACGCTCTACGGTCTGGGTGCCGGCGTCTGGAGCCGCAACGGCAATGTCGCCTATCGCATGGGCCGCGCGATCAAGGCCGGACGCGTGTGGACCAACTGCTACCATGCTTATCCGGCGCACGCCACCTTCGGCGGCTACAAGGAATCCGGCATCGGCCGTGAAACCCACAAGGTGATGCTCGACCACTACCAGCAAACCAAGAATCTGCTGGTCAGCTACAGCGAACAGAAGTTGGGCTTTTTCTGAGCGAGGCACGCCGTGGCTGACCCGCACGGCGGGCAGCCCGGCAGGGGCGGGCAACCGCCCCGCGCTTTTCCGGAGGTTCCCGAGACGAGGAGAGCAGCATGGTCGCACGCGTCATCGCCACACCCGCAGCGCTGGAACTGATCGAACGTCTGAAATCGAAACACGGGGAGCTGATGTTCCATCAGTCGGGTGGCTGCTGCGACAACAGCGCGGCCAACTGCTATCTGCCGACCGACCTGACCATCGGTGCCGGTGATGTGCACCTCGGCGACATCGGCGGCGTGCCTTTCTACATGAGCAAATCGCAATTCGCGTACTGGAAGCACACGCAGCTGATCATCGATGTCATCGACGGCCACGGCGGGACCTTCTCGCTCGAAGGCCCGGAAGGCAAGGCCTTCCACACCCGCTCGCGGGTATTCAACGACGCCGAGCGCGCTGAACTTCGGGCCACCGACGATTGAGATGAGCAACCCATGCCCTCGGCCATGGCGGCAACGCAGATAGAAACTCCCAAACCACGGCGGCGATGAACTGGCACTGCAGCGCAGCGCCGTTGTGACCATGCACTTGGCAAAGCGGGATGGCCGCACAAGGTACGGGTAGCAGAAGCCGCCACACCCATGCTTCCCGCAGGGTAGAATACCGCGAACGGTTTTGCTGGCTTCGCTCTTGCATGCCGGCAGGACATTCGACCGGCAACCGCCGGCCTGGAATCCCCGGTCGGCGGGGCTCTGACCGGAGAAGCATGTGGACTTACGGACGGCCTCGTGGAAATGCTTCCTAGTGCAACGCCGAATCGGTCCTGGTCCGGGGAAACCGCCCCTGCTCCCGACGCATGCGTCCTGACGTTCGATGTATGTTCGTTGATGACGCTCCCTGCTGAGCGACGCGCCGCAACGGCACGCGCCCGGGCGGCAGGTGCTTGAGCGCATGCACCCGCGCATCCGCCCGGTCCTGACCGCCACCCTGGCTTTTCTGGTGGCCCTGTTCGCCATCTGGGCGCTCGACCGCTGGATCGTGCGGCCGGCTTTCGTCGAGATCGAACAGGCGCAGGCTTTCGAGGACGCCGCGCGCGCGCGCGCGGCAATCGATGGCGAGTTGCGCGAACTCGGCGAAGAGCTGAGTGACTGGGCGCAATGGGACGACGCCTACGCGTTCGCGGCCAGCCGCGACCCCGCTTTCGTCGCCTCCAATCTCGGCGACTGGCACCTGCTGGAAAAGAACTCGCGGCTGAATCTCTGTTTCATCTTTGCGCGCGACGGGCAGGTCCTCTACGGTGGCGGCTATGACGCTCAACTGGGCGGATTTCTGACTCCGGCAGCGTTTGCCGGCAAGACGCCGCCGATCTGGTCGATGCTGGCGCCGCGGCTGGCAAGGGAAGAACCCTACGGCGGAGTACTGTCCACCGAGCATGGCCTGCTGCTACTCGCCGCACGTCCGATCGTGAGCACACGCGGAACCGGTCTGGCCCGCGGCATGCTCGTCTTCGGCCGCATTCTCGACGACAAGCTGCTGCGCGCGCTGGGCACGCAGACCCAGGTCACCTTCGACCTGCTGCCGGCAAGCGACCCTCGCCTGTCGCCCCGGGAGCGTGACTATCTGGACACGCTGCGAACCGGAGAAGCCGTGCTGCGACCCGCCGCGGACGGAACGCAGTTCGTATACGAAGCGCTGGCCGGGCTCGACGGCCGGGCGTTGGCACTGCTGCGCACACCGATCCGACAGGAGATCTCCGCGACCGCCGCGCGCACCAGCCAGACCCTGATGGGTTCCCTCGGGTTGCTGGTGCTGGCGCTGCTGCTGGTGCATGCCTGGTTGCGTTCGCGTGCCGAACGTGCCGTCACGGATCGCCACGCCGCCGCCTCGGGCGTGACCGCGCTGGTGCTGCTGATCGGGCTGACCCTGACCTACGGCCTGTTCACCGAGTGGCGCGAGCGCAGCCGGCAGGCGCTGACCCGTGATTTCCAGGCCGCGGCCGCGGAAAGGGCCGAACGCGTGCGCGCGTCGATCGAAAACAACCTCGACGAGATCGAAACCGTTCGACGCTTCTTCACCGGCGTCGTCAGCGTCAGTCGTCAGCAGTTCAGCACGTTTGTGACCCCAACGCTGGAGCGGCACAGGTTTCAGGCGCTGGAGTGGCTGCCGCGCGTGCCGCACGCGCAGCGCGCCGCCTACGAGGCCGCAGCCCGCCGGGACCACCTTGAGAACTTCCAGTTCACCGAGAGTGATGCCGAGGGCCGGCTGGTACGCGCTGGCGACCGCGCCGAGTATTTCCCGGTTTACTACCTGGAGCCGCACGCCGGCAACGCAGCGGCGCTGGGTTTTGCCCCCGGCCCGGAGCATCCGGCGCGTGGCGCGCCCCTCGCCAAGGCGCGCGACCAGGGACAACTGGCGGCCACCGCGCGCTACGTCCTGGTGCAGGACCGGTCCAGCAGCGAACGTTATTCCATTCTGGTGTTCGCACCGGTCTATCACGATCTGCCGATGCCGGCCGAGGTCGATCAGCGCCGTCGTCACCTGCGCGGCTTCGTGCTCGGCGTCCTGCGTGTCGGCGACATGGTCAGCGATGCACTGCAGGGTGCCGAACCCGGGCAGTTGTCGTTTCGCCTGCTCGATCTGACGGCCGGCAGCGAGCAAGGCTGGTTGTACGATCATCCGCCAGGCGGCGCTTTCCCGGCAGCGACAACCAGCGACCTGCGGTTCTCCCGGGACTTTCCTCTCGCCGACCGCTTCTGGCGCATCGAAGTGGCGCCGAGCGCTGCCTTCATTGCCCGTCACCACGATCAGAGCTACCGCTGGATCCCGGCCGGCGGCGGCCTGCTCACCCTGCTCGCGGCAATGTATCTGTTCGCTCTGGTGGCGCAACGCCAGCGTGCAGAACAACTGGTCGCCGAACGCACCATCGCGTTGCGCGCCAGCGAGGCGCAGTTCCGCCAGATCATCGAGCATGCCCCGTTCGGCTTCCATCTTTACCGCCTGACGGCGGATGACCGGCTGCTGCTCGGCGGCGCCAATCCGGCAGCCGAAGCGATGCTCGGTATCAGCCAGGCGCAGTGCATGGACAGACCGGTCGAGGAGATACTCCCGGGCCTGCTGGCCAGTGAAATTCCCAACGCTTGCCGCCAACTGGCGCGCACGGGCGGGGCACGACGCTGGGAGAGGGTAACGTATGGCCAGCCGGAGAAGGATGAAAGCTTCGAGATGGTGGCCTTCCAGACCGCGCCGGGTCTGGTCGCCGTGGCCTTCGTCGACATCACTGAACGACGGCGTGCGGAAACGGCACTGCACGATAGCGAGCAACGCTTTCGCGCGATGATCGAACACGCTCCCGATGGCATTGCCCTGTTCAACGGCAGTATCCGCTATGCCAGCCCGGCGGTATCCCACCTTCTCGGCTACACTCCTGAAGAAGCCATGGCTCTGGATCCCGAGCAAGCGACGCATCCCGACGACCTGCCGTGGCTGCTGCCGCTGCTGGACGGACTGACGCGGAGGCCGGGAGATGTGGTCTCGGCGCGCTATCGCTTTCGCCACAAGGACGGCTCCTGGCGCTGGCTGGAGAGCACGATCAGCAACCTGCTGCACGAGCCGGTAGTGAATGCGCTGGTCTTCAATTTCCGCGACGTCACCGAACGTCAGCAGGCCGAAGCACACCTGCGGCTGGCGGCGGCAGTGTTCGAAGCGGCACGCGACGCGATCATGGTCACCGACAAGCAGTGGAACATCGTCGCCGTCAACCCCGCCTTCAGCACCCTCACCGGCTATGCCGAAAGCGAGGTGCGCGGACGCAATCCACGTCTGTTGTGGGCCGAACGGCAAGAGCCGGCGTATTTCGAGAGCATGGCGCGGACGCTGGCCGTTGCGGGCGTATGGCAGGGTGAGTTCTGGGCCCGGCGCAAGGACGGCGAACGTCGCGCCGCGCTCGCCAGCCTGGGAGCGGTGCGCGACGCCAACGGCACGATCAGCCACCACGTCGGCGTGGCCACCGACATCACCGCCCTCAAGATTGCCGAACAGCGCATCGAGCACCAGGCCTACTACGACGCGTTGACCGACCTGCCGAACCGCTCACTGCTGGCACAGCACGCGGAACTGGCGCTGGCCCGGGCAACACGCCAGCGCAGCGCGCTGGCGCTGCTGTTTCTCGACCTGGACCAGTTCAAGGAAGTCAACGACTCGCTCGGACACGCCGAGGGCGACGCCCTGCTGGTACAAGCGGCGGCTCGCCTGCAGGAGATCACCCGTGGCGAGGATACGGTCTGTCGACTGGGCGGCGACGAGTTCGTGCTGTTGCTGCCGGATACCGCCCAGGACGGTGCGTTGCGGGTGGCCGACAAGTTGCTGACGGCGTTCCGCCAACCCTTCATGGTGGCCGGCCATCCCCTGCGCACCACGGTATCGATCGGCATCGCCCTCTATCCAAACGACGGCAACAGCTTCGCCGAACTGCTGAAAAACGCCGACACCGCGCTCTACCAGGCCAAGCAGGAGGGTCGCAATACGCGCGTGTTCTACGACCGGCAAATGAACGCCGCCATCCTGCAGCGTCTGGTACTCGAAAGCGAGTTGCGCCAGGCGCTCGCCAGCGGCCAGTTGCGCGCTTACTACCAGCCCAAGATACGGCTGAGCGACGGCCAGACGGTCGGCGCCGAAGCGCTGCTGCGCTGGCCGCACCCCGAGCACGGCATGATTCCACCGGGGCGCTTCATTCCGGTCGCGGAAACCAGCGACCTGATCGTCGAACTGGGGGTCTGGATGCTCGGCGAAGTCTGCCGGCAACTGGCGCGCTGGCGCGCCGACGGTCTGCCGATCCTGCCGGTGGCGGTCAACCTCGCCGCCCGCCACTTCCGCCAGCCGGGTCTCGCCGACTGCATCCGCGGGCTGCTCGAAGCCAGCGCCCTGCCTGCGCAGGCACTGGAGCTGGAACTCACCGAGTCGAGCCTGCTGGAAGCCGGACCACAGACGGCGGAAACCCTGCAGGCCCTGGAAGAACTCGGCGTCGGCCTGGCCATCGACGACTTCGGTACCGGCTACTCCAGCCTCAGCTATCTCAAACGTCTCCCCCTCAGCGCCTTGAAAATCGATCAGAGCTTCGTCCGCGATCTGGTCAGCGATCCCGATGACCGCACCATCGCCGCGGCCATTGTCGCCCTTGGCCACGGCCTGGGTTTGAAGGTGATCGCGGAAGGCGTCGAGACCGCCGAACAGCAGTGCATCCTGCTCGACCAGGGCTGTGACCTGGCGCAGGGCTTCTGGTTTGGCCACCCCGTGCCGCCAGAGGCCTTCGTGACCGCCTGGCAGGCAAACTCAGCCAGAGCTGGCTTGCCGATGGAGTAGAATCACACGCCGTGACCACCCTGCTCGTCCTGACCAACCTGCCCGACCGCCCTGCCGCCGAAGACCTGGCGCGGGCACTCGTCGAGGCGCGGCTGGCGGCCTGCGTGAATATCCTGCCGGCGTGCCACTCGATCTACCGCTGGCAGGGCGTGCTCGAAACGGCCGACGAGGTGCCGCTGTGGATCAAGACGACCAGCGAGCGCTACCCGGCGCTGCAGGCAGCGATTCGCAACCGCCACCCCTACGCGCTTCCGGAAGTGATCGCGCTACCCGTTGTCCAGGGACTGCCCGACTATCTCGCCTGGGTCGCCCGTGAAACGCGCATCCCCGACTGACTTCTCCAAGATTCCCGCCATGATCCGCTGGTTGCTCGCTTTCACTATGCTGCTGGGCACCCTGGTGTGCGCCGAGGAATTTCTCGACCCGGCGATCGCCTTCAAGCCGACAGTACACGCCCTCGACGGACAAACCCTGGAAATTCGCTTCGAGATCTCCAAGGGCTACTATCTCTACCGTGACCGGTTCCGTTTCGCGGTCGAGCCGGCGACGGTGGAACTCGGCGCACCGCTCCTGCCGCCGGGCAAGGAGAAGCGCGACGACACTTTCGGCGACGTCGAGGTGTACTACCACGAAGCGATCATCCATCTGCCGGTCGTGCGCAACACCTCGGGGCCGCTGCCGCTGACGCTCGTCCTGACCTCACAGGGCTGCGCCGACGCCGGCATCTGCTATCCGCCTCAACAGCAGAAGCTCGCAGTGCAGTTGCCGGACCCGGCAACGGTAGCGATCGTCGCGGCAGCCCCGCGCGAGGGCCCAACGGGCGACGAGTCGGGACACATCGCCCAGCTGTTCCGGCACGCCGACTTCTGGCTGCTGATCGGCAGCTTTTTTGGTTTCGGGCTGCTGCTGGCGCTGACCCCCTGCGTCTTCCCGATGATTCCGATTCTGTCGAGCATCATCATCGGGGCCGGTCGCCGTGGCCGTGCGGTGTCGCACGCCCGCGGCTTCTCGCTGTCGCTGGCGTACGTTCTCGGCATGGCCGTCACCTATGCGGCGGCCGGCGTCGCGGCCGGGCTGACCGGCACCCTGCTGGCGGCGGCGTTGCAGAACCCCTGGGTGCTGGGAGGTTTCGCAGCGGTGTTCGTGGTCCTCGCGCTGTCGATGTTCGGCTTCTACGAAGTGCAACTGCCGACCTTCCTGCAAAGCAAGGTGTCCGAGGAGGCACGCCATATCCGCGGCGGCTCGCTGCCCGGTGTCGCGGCCATGGGCGCACTGTCGGCGATCATCGTCGGACCTTGTGTCGCCGCGCCGCTGGCCGGAGCCCTGCTCTACATCGGCCAGACCGGCGATGCGGCGCTCGGCGGTGCGGCGCTGTTCGCGATGGGCTTGGGCCTGGGCGTACCGCTGCTCGCCGTGGGCGTCTCGACCGGCAGCTTGTTGCCCAGATCCGGCCCGTGGATGGAGGCCATCAAGAAGGCGTTCGGCGTGGTCCTGCTGGCGACCGCCGTCTGGATCGTCTCACCGGTGATTCCGGTGGTCGCCCAGATGCTGGCGTGGTCGCTGCTGCTGATCGTTCCGGCGATCTATCTGCACGCGCTCGATCCCTTGCCGCCGCACGCCAGGGGCTGGCAACGTTTCTGGAAAGGCATCGGCATCGTCCTGCTGCTGCTCGGCGCGGCGATGCTGCTGGGAACGCTCGCCGGCTCGCGTGATCCGCTGCAGCCGTTGTCGGTCCTGCGCGGCGGCTCGGCGAGCGCCGACACCCGGCCTCTGGCGTTCACCCGCGTGCGCTCGCTGGCCGAACTCGACAGCCGCATCGCGGCTGCGGGGCAGCCGGTAATGCTCGATTTCTATGCCGACTGGTGCGTGTCGTGCAAGGAAATGGAACGTTTCACCTTCGCCGATCCGCGCGTGCAGGCCCGTCTGGCCGGCTGGACCTTGCTGCAGGTCGACGTCACCGCCAACTCGGAGGACGACCGGGCATTGCTGCAGCGCTTCAAGCTCTACGGGCCGCCGGGAATCATCTTCTTCGACCGCAGCGGCAGGGAGATCGAGGGCCTGCGCGTGGTCGGCTTCCAGAACGCCGAGGAATTTCTGAGCCTGCTGTCGCGCGTACCCTAGTTTGCTTTGGCGCGCCCTGGCTACTGCAACGCTCCTGCCGACAGCGGCTTGCCGACGACGAGTGGGCGAGTGCCGACAGGAAAACGGAATTCCGCCGTCGGGACCAGACTCTGCTCGCGGACAAACCCGGCGGGCCGGGCCTGGCCGCGCAACGGCGAGTTGCTCGGCAGGGCCAGCGCCTGGCCGCCACCGTCGATCAACATCGTCTTGTCGATGATCGCCTGGTTACCTTCGTGGCGCCCCGGCGCTTGCGGTGTGAAAGCTCCGCGGCCGACGAGCAGGTTGTTGATCGCCCAGACCTCGGTGCCCGCCGGCATCCGCTCCGTCCAGACGTGCAGGAAGCGCCCATCGGTGCGGTCGTCGATCAGCGTGTTGTGCGCCAGGTACAGGGCATTGTCGGGCCAGCGCTGCCCCTCGGCGGCATAGGAAATCAGATCCGGATTGTCGCTGGTGGTGCTCTGACCGATGACATTGCCGATCACCCACGCCAGCCCACCGTTCGGGAACTCGATCTCGTACGACGCGCTGCCGCCAGCCCCATCAACGATCAGATTGTAGAGGATCGCACTTTCGCGCGCCCGCGACTTGATCAGGTGTCCGCGAAAGCCTTGCTGGAAGCGGCTGCCGCGGACACTCAGGCGGCCAATCCCCCCAGCATAAAGCAGGTGATGCAGCGCGCCACTGGCGTGCCGGGGGGCCTCACCGAACTCGCTATCCTCGACTTCGAGCACGGTGTCGGCAAAGTTGCCCGTCAGAATACCCATCTCGTTGTCGAAGAACGCACAGCGCAGGATTTTCAGGTGTCCGCGCTCGAAACGAATGCCGGCACCGTTGCCGTTCGGAACGCGTGCGCCCCTGAATTCGATGTTCTCGATCAGCATCTCGGCGTTGCGCACCACCCACAGCGCCTTGCCTTCGACGCTGGCCCCATCGGCAAGCAACAGCGGGCGCTTGCCGACGCCGCGAATGGTCAGCCGACCCTGCGTCCAGACCACCGCTTGTTGCCGATACTCGCCGGGCAGGATCTCGATGGTGTCGCCGTCACGCGCCATGCGTGCGGCTTCGCTGATGCTCCTGATTTCTTCCTGCGGGCCGACGACGATGGTCCTGCCGTTCGACGCAGCGCTCGGCACCTTCTTGTCCAGAAGCTGCACCTGACTGCCGTCCCTGCCGACCGCCGGGCCATCGGCAGGCGTCCTGACGACCTCGATCCGACCCTGTTCGTTGCGACGAATCGGGCCCAGCTCAATGGCTGCCGCGGGCAGATTGTCGGCCAGTACCGGCGTGGCGGCCAAAACCACGAGCAGCGTGGCGGCAAGGCGTCCGGCGTGGATCATGGCTTCCTCCGTTGCTTTGGCGCTGGCCTGACGTGCGGGTAGTCGGTAGAAAGGGCGCCGCCTACGACAGTTCGACCTGCGCCCCCAACTCGACGACGCGGTTGGGGGGCAGCTTGAAGAACGCGGTGGCGGTATCGGCGTTGCGGAACATCCAGGTGAACAATACCTGGCGCCAGCGGGCCATACGCGAGCGCCTGGAGATCGGCATGCTGACGACGGTCTCGCGTCCGAGGAAAAACGAAGTCTCCATCATTTCGAAGTCCATGCCGTGCGCGGCGCACAACGCCAGGGCATGCGGCAGGTCGGGGTCGTCCTTGAAGCCGTAGCGAACGAACACTCGATGAAATCCCGCCGGCAGCGCTTCGACGCGCACCTGCTCGTCTTCGGGGACATGCGGCACGTCTTCGGTAACCACATTCAGCAGCACCACCCGCTGGTGCAGGACCTTGTTGTGATACAGGTTGTGCAGCAGGGCCCGCGGCACACTCTCGGGGTCGGCGGTCATGAATACGCCGGTGCCGTCGACCCGATGCGGCCCGCCCATGGCGAGGCCGCCGATGAAGGCGTGGATCGATACCGAATCCTGCTTCAGGCGCTCGTAAAGCAGTTTGCGACCGAGCTTCCAGGTCGAGAGCAGGGCGAACACCGAGAAACCCAAGGCCAGCGGGAACCAGCCGCCGTCGAGGATCTTGATGACGTTGGCTGAAAAGAAGGCGAAGTCGACGACCACGAAGAACACCAGGAAAAGCGCCGCACGCGGCCAGCTCCATCGCCACAGGGCGCGGACAACGACAAAAGCGAGAATCGTGTCGATCATCATCGTCAGCGTGACGGCGATGCCGTAGGCCGAAGCGAGATTCGACGACGAACGGAAGCCGAGCACGACGATGATCACCGTCAATAACAGCAGCCAGTTGATGTTCGGCACGTAGATCTGGCCCTTTTCGCGCTCCGACGTGAATCTGACCTGTATGCGTGGGCAATACCCGAGCTGCATGGCCTGGCTGGTCAGCGAAAAGGCTCCGGAAATCACCGCTTGCGAAGCGATCACCGTCGCCACGGTGGACAGAATGACCAGCGGAATCAGCAGGATCTCACTCGGCGCCATCAAAAAAAAGGGGTTTTCGATCGCCTTCGGATCGTTGAGGATCAGCGCCCCCTGACCGAGGTAGTTGAGGTACAACAGCGGAAAGACGAAAGCCAACCAGGCCCACTTGATAGCACGGCGACCGAAGTGTCCCATGTCGGCGTAGAGCGCCTCGCCGCCGGTAATCGCCAGCACCACCGAACCCAGCGCCAAGAAGGCCATGCCTTGATGCTGAATGCCGAACGATAGCGCATACCAAGGATTGATCGCTGCCAGCACCGACGGGTACTGCACCACATTCCACAATCCGAGCGCGCCGAGGGTGGCAAACCAGAACATCATCAGCGGCCCGAACAACGCCCCGACGGCTGCTGTGCCGTGCCGCTGAAAGAAGAAAAGCGCGACCAGTATGGCGACGGTGATTGGCAGAACATAGGGCTTGAGCAGTGGTGTCACAACTTCAAGTCCCTCCACAGCCCCGAGTACCGACATCGCCGGCGTGATCACCGCATCACCGTAGAACAGTGCGGCACCAAAAATCCCTAGCGCCGACATTATCCACAGCACACGTGGCGAAGCGTTCGCTGTACGCAGCGCCAGCGCCGTCAGCGCCATGATGCCGCCCTCGCCCTTGTTGTCGGCGCGGGTGATGAAAAGAACGTACTTCAGGGTCACCGTGATGGTTAAAGCCCAAAAGACCAGCGAGAGGATACCCAGCACATTGTCCGGGGTGACCGCCAGCGGATGGTGACCGCCGAAGATCTCCCTCATTGTATATAGGGGACTCGTGCCGATGTCGCCAAATACGACGCCCATGGCCGCCAGCGCGGTGGCCGCGAGGCCGGTCTTCTCGCCGTGCGGCGCGTGTGTTGCAGTCATTGGCCCTCCCTGACCCTCAGTCGCGGAATGTCATCCGCCTGGCTTTTTCTGCCACGCCCTGTCGATGCATCACTCGCCCTGTCCCTGTCCAGGCGAACCCACATCCTGCTGCGGCGCAGCAACAAGAGCGCGATTCTAGGACGAATACAATCTCGCCACAAGCACCGCGATCGCCGCCCGCGAGCCGTCGCGGGCGGCGCTAGGCGATTGTGCAAAAAAAGATTTCAAGTTGTTTCAGTGGCCAGATAAATGCCGCTCGGAGCGCGCTCGACCAGGCTTGCGGTGCTACAATCGCAGCCCTTTTCGGCGTCTGATCATCAGAAAGTCCATAGCGTGAGCGAAGAAAACAGACCACATGTCCCTGAAATGCTGCAAAAGCGGCTAGCCGACGTACACCTCACGGAAGTACGCTCCTTGTTGTCGTTGCAGAAACTGGTCGAGGACCTGGTACGTGAGCAGGAAACGCCCAACCAGGACGAGGTGGACGTGGAGTTGCAGCAGCAATATCGCAAGGAGCTTCGCCAGAAACTCAAGCTGATGCCACCGAGGGAAGTCGCTTACATCCTAGAATCACTCGAACCCAACGAGCGCCTGGTCGTCTGGGAGGAAGTCAAGGAAGGTGCCGACCCGATCCTGGCACTGCTCCCCGACGACGTCCTTGAGGAGTTGATTGACGACAGTCACTACCGCAACGAGAAGACGGCGGTTACTGCTTTCGAGATTCGTGACGGGCGACTTCGCCAGATCACGGTCACCAACCCCGAGGATCTGAGCAACGTCAAGCCGATCTGGGTCGACCTGGTCGCGCCGACGAAAAAAATCCGCTCCTGGATCGGCGGGTTGTTCGACGTCGATCTGCCGGACCCCGGCAACCTGACCGACCTGGAAGCCAGCGCCCGCTTCTATGTGGACGAGGAGGGGCACACGCATCTGCACTCCGACTTCCTGCTCGACACCCGCGAGGAATCGCGCAACGTTCCGGTCGCCCTGATTCTTCAGAACGATGTGTTATTTACGGTGCGCAGCGAGGAATTGCCGGTGTTTCGCCTGCAGCGCGCGCGCGCGCGCACCCGCCCGGGCTACGTCAGCAATGGCACCGATGTGCTGCTCGACCTCTACGCAGCCGATGTGGAGTACTCTGCGAATGCCCTGGAGGATGTCTACGGCGAACTGGAGAAAGTCGGCAGGCAGGTGTTGCGCTCGCATACCACCGACCAGGAAGCGTCAAAGATCCTGACGGCGATTTCCGAGGCCGAGGATCTCAACGGGCGCACTCGCCGCAGCGTACTCGACACCCGGCGCGCCCTGTCCTTCCTGCTGCGCGGCAAGTTCCTCTCCGACGCGCAACATGCCGACGTACGCGAGATCCTGCGCGACATTGAATCGCTTGATGGTCACACGGCTTTCCTGTTCAACAAGATCAACTTCCTGATGGATGCCACCGACAGTGCGATCAACATCAATCAGAACAAGGACATCAAGCGTCTGACGATCCTTAGCGTGATATTCATGCCGATCAATGTCCTTGCCGGCATGGGCGGCATGTCGGAATTCTCGATGATGACCGAAGGGATTCCCTGGCCGATCGCCTACGGTAGTTTTGCCTGCGCCATGGTTGGTGTCGGCGCTTTGACCTACTACGGTCTACGGCATTTCGAGCAGCGCCGGGCAAGCAGCAGCCAAGCGGCAAACCGGCGGACTGACTGATACTTCGTCCGCAGCGGCCGGACGCGCCTCACCAGGCGCTGAACACCACTTCGGCAGCAGCGATCGTGCTGGCGATGTCGTCCTCGCTGTGCGCGGCCGATACGAAGCCGGCTTCGAAGGCCGACGGAGCAAAGTAGTGGCCGGCATCGAGCATGGCGTGGAAGAAGCGATTGAAGGCGTCCTTGTCGCAGCCCATCACTTCGGCGTAGCTCTGCGGGCACTGCGGGCGGAAATACAGACCGAACATGCCACCGATCGCTTGCGCGGAGAACGGCACGCGATGTTTGTCGGCAGCCGCAACCAGACCGTCGGTGAGTTGTCTGCTGCGCCGCGCCAGCGATTCGTAGAAACCCGCGCCGCGCAGCAGTTGCAGCGTCGCCAGACCGGCGGCGACGGCCACCGGATTGCCGGACAGGGTACCCGCCTGGTACACCGGGCCGAGCGGGGCGATCATGGCCATGATCTCGCGCCGGCCACCGAAAGCACCTACCGGCATGCCGCCGCCAATCACCTTGCCGAGCGTCGTGAGATCGGGAGTGATGCCATAAAGACCTTGCGCTCCCCTGGCACCCACACGAAATCCGGTCATCACTTCGTCGAAGATCAGCACCGCTCCGTGGGCCGAGCACAGGTCGCGCATCGCCTGCAGGAAAGCAGGCTGCGGCGCGATCAGGTTCATGTTGCCGGCGACCGGCTCGACGATCACCGCGGCAATCCGCGGGCCGTGCTCGGCAAATGCCGCCGCCAGGCCGGCGCAGTCGTTATAGTCGAGCACCAGCGTGTGCCGGGCAATATCGGCGGGGACGCCGCCTGAACTCGGATTGCCAAAGGTGAGCATCCCCGAGCCGGCCTTCACCAGCAGGCTGTCGGAGTGGCCATGGTAACAACCCTCGAACTTGATCAGCAGGTCGCGCCCGCTAAAGCCGCGTGCCAGCCGGATCGCACTCATCGTCGCTTCAGTACCGGAACTCACCAGGCGAACCATTTCGAGCGAAGGCAACATTTCACACAACAGCTCGGCCATCTCGACCTCACCGGCGGTCGGGGCACCGAAGGAGAGTCCCTGCAACGCCGCCGCGCGGACCGCGGCGACTACTTCGGGATGCGCGTGCCCAAGGATCAGCGGCCCCCACGAACCAACGTAATCGACGTAACTCTTGCCGTCTACGTCGACGACGCGCGCACCGGAACCGGTGGCGAAAAAGCGCGGCGTACCGCCGACCGAACGAAACGCCCGGACCGGCGAATTGACACCACCCGGGATGTGCCGCTGCGCGCGCTCAAAAAGTTGCTGACTGCGGGAACTCACAATTCACTTCCTTGAACAGTTGTTGATAGGCCGCGGCGCGCGCCGCCACATCCGGCGCGTCGAAAAGATCGCTGATCACCGCCAGCAGATCGACGCCGACTGCCAGCAGCGGCGCCGCATTGTCCAGCCGAATGCCACCGATGGCGCAGACCGGCAACCGCAATTCGGCGCGGCAGCGGCTGAACAGCGTCAGCGGTGCGCGCACCGCCAGGGGCTTGGTCGGCGATGGGTAAACTGCCCCAAACGCAAGGTAATCAGCACCCGCCGCTGCTGCGGCACGCGCGCACTCGAAATCGGCGTAACACGAGGCACCGAGCAGACGACCGCGGACAAGTGCCCGCCGGGCCGTCAGCAGGTCACCATCCGTCGCTCCGAGGTGTACACCGTCGGCGTCGACTGCCAAGGCCAATGCCAGGTCATCATTGATCAGCAGACGCGCGCCGAACTGCCGGCATAACCGCTGCAAGGCACGCGCCACCTCCGCACGCCGCGTCGAATCCCGACTCTTGTCCCGATACTGAACAAGCACCGCACCACCACGCAGGGCAGCCTCCACATGCGCCAGCAGGTGATCCTGCGGCAGCCCTTCGGGGGTGATCGCATAGAGACCGCGCAGACTGTTGCCGAGCGCTTCAGGCATCGAGGGCTCCGCCCCGTAAACGGGTCTGGTAGAAGCGGTCCGGAATGTATTGGCCCATTCCCGGTCGGAAGCCGGCCGCCAGCGTCTGCCAGGTGTATTCCTGGGCGGCCCACACCGCGGCATCGATCGACAGGCCGCGAGCGAGATGCGCGGCAATGGCCGAGGCCAGCGTGCAACCGGAACCGTGATAGCTGCCGGGCAGACGATCCCAGGCGTCGCTGCGCACCAGCCCCAGTCGCTGGCCATAGAGGTCATTGACCACGCGCGCGGTATTCTCATGCGTGCCGGTCAGCAGCACGTATTCGCAACCCAGATCCAGCAAAGTCTGCGCACATTGTGCCAAAGGCACAGGGCTGGCTTCGTCAGGTTCGTCTTCAGCAGCACGGTCGTCGCCAGCCAGTCGCCGAGCTTCCAGCGAATTCGGCGTCAGTATCGTAGTCAGCGGCAGTAACAGCTCGCGCAAACCCACAATCATGTCCTCGTCCGCGAGTTCGTCGCCCCGCCCGGAAGCCAGCACTGGGTCGAGCACCACCGGCAAGCCAGGGTAATCGGCGAGGATTTCGGCGATGACCACGATGTTCTCGATGCTGCCCAGCAGGCCGATCTTGAAAGCGGCAACCGGCATGTCCTCCAGCAACGTTCGCGCCTGATCCTCGACACAATCGGAATCGATGGCCAGGACGCAACCGACGCCGACGGTATCCTGCACGGTCAGCGCCGTCGTCACCGTCAACGGGTGGCAGCCAAACGAAGACAGGGTCATCAAGTCCGCCTGAATGCCGGCGCCGCCGGAGGGGTCGCTGGCAGCAAAGGTCAGCACGATGGGCGGCGACTGTTGGGGAGATCGTGGAAGCATGAGGAAAAGTCTGGGTAGCGGAGGGGTCTGGTGCACAAAGTCTTGGCAGCAACCCAAGGGTTTGGCTAGAATCTCGATGATTTTTTGATTCTAACCGAAAACCGACAGCGACCATGAACCCAGCAAGCGCCGAAACCTACCGCACATGGATGTGCCTGACCTGTGGTTTCCTCTACGAGGAAGCTGCGGGACTGCCTGAAGAAGGCATCGCCGCGGGAACTCGCTGGCCGGATGTACCGATCAACTGGACGTGTCCGGAATGCGGGGCACGCAAGGAAGATTTCGAAATGATCGAGATCTGAAGACAATGCGGTATAGTAACGCTGGCAGGAGATGATGTCGGATCCGGGATTTCATTAGAATAATGACTGGGGACACCCTGGAGGAGTGAAGTGGCTGAAGCTGCAAGCCCGCGCGGCGTCAAGGTCATGGTCATCGATGACAGCAATACCATACGGCGTAGCGCGGAGATTTTCCTGGTGCAGGCCGGCTGTCAGGTGTTGCTTGCCGAGGACGGCTTCGACGCTCTCGCCAAAGTGGCCGATCACCAGCCCGACGTGATCTTTTGCGACATCGTGATGCCGCGCCTCGACGGCTATCAGACCTGTGCCCTGATCAAGAAGAATCAACGTTTCCGCGCCACGCCGGTGATCATGCTGTCGTCAAAGGATGGCCTGTTTGACCGCGCCCGCGGGCGCATGGTCGGCTCCGACCACTATCTGACGAAGCCATTCACCAAGGACAGCCTGCTGCAAACGGTCGCCACCTTCGCGCCGCCGACAGCCTGAGAAAACCCGAACTTGCCGAGAGGGGGCTGCGAAAGCAGAGAGCCATGACCATCAAGAAAATTCTCGTGGTTGACGATTCACCGACCGAACGTCATGTCTTGAAAGTCCTGCTGACCAGCAATGGTTACGAGGTGCTGACCGCCGAGAGTGGCGAAGAGGGTATCGCCAAGGCCAAGAGCGAGTTGCCCGACCTGATCCTGATGGACGTCGTCATGCCCGGCCTGAACGGCTACCAGGCAACCCGCACCCTGACCCGCGATCCGACGACACGGAACATCCCGGTCATCGTGTGTACGACCAAGGGCCAGGAGACCGACAAGATCTGGGGCTTGCGCCAGGGTGCCCAGGACTACCTGGTCAAGCCAGTCAATGGTCAAGAGTTGCTGGCCAAGATCGCAGCGCTCTAGACGGCGGCCAGGGCATGACCAAGAAGATCAGCCTGCATGAATTCCAGTCCTACCTCGCGGCCCGGCTTTCCGGAACCAGCAATCAGAGTTCTGCCGGACTTCTCGGCATTCAGGCGGGTTCGGATTTCTGGCTGCTCGATCTCGCGGACTCGGGCGAAATCGTACCGCTGAGTCCGCTGACCAAGGTGCCGCTGACCAAACCCTGGTTCGCGGGGATCGCCAACATTCGCGGCAATCTGTACTCGGTCGTCGATCTTTCCGCTTTTCTGGGCAAGGACGTCACCCCCCAGAATACCAGTTCGCGACTGCTGCTGATTGGCACCCGCCATGGCAGCAATGCGGCCCTGCTGGTCACGCGCATGATCGGCCTGCGCAACGTCGAGGCCTTGAATCCGGAACCGCAAAATGGCGCCGCACCTGCCTGGGCACTCGAAGCCTATACGGACAACGAAGGCCGCCGCTGGAACAAACTCAAGGTACGCGAGTTGCTGGCGGACGAGGCGTTCATGGACATTGGCGCTTGAGCCGCTGTCGTATCACGGAGTCCCTGACGGCGACGATCGTCGCGGCCAAGGCTGTGTAACCGGAGAAGCAAGATGACCTTCAAACCCAAGCTGCCGGCATTCCTGTCGCGGGCGACAGACCCGGCCGGCGAAACCCTGTTGGTGCGCAGCACACCGATGGAACCCGGCGAGCCGGAGAGTAAAGGGAAAGTGCCGTTGTCGCTTGCTTTCCTGCAGCGTTACCCGGTGACCCAACAACTGCAGATCCTTGGCGGCTGCCTGGTACTGGTCATGCTGTTCATTGCCGTCACGGTCTACCGCGACAGCCGGCAGGCGACGTACAACACCGCCTATATCGCCACTGCCGGCGAGATGCGGATGCTTTCGCAGCGACTGGCCAAGGCTTCGAGTCTGGCCTTGCTGGGCGATCCCCTGGCCTTCAAGCAACTGGCAGAATCGCGTGAAAGTTTCGCCAGCAACCTCGAGCGCCTGACCAGCGGTGGTGAGTTGGCCGGCACCCAGGTGCCGCCTTCTCCGGACGGCGTGCAGGCACAGTTGGTAGCGTTGACGCAGTTATGGGACAAGACCGACAAGAACGCGGCGCGACTGCTCGAAATGGAGAAAAACCTGATCTCGCTCGGCAAGGAAGTTGCGATCATCAACGACAAGAATCCGCAACTGCTCGACCTGGCAGAACAGATCGCCGCACTCAAGCTGCAAAGCAGTTCCGGAGTCCGTGAGATTGCAGCCGCCAATCTACTGGTCATGCTGACGCAACGGATCGCCAAGAACGCCAGCGCACTGCTGGTTGGCGATGCCATCGACCCGGAAATCACCTTTCTCCTGGGCAAGGACACGAATACCTTTCGCGACACGATACACGCCCTGTCCAAAGGCAGCGACACGCTGCGTATCGCAGGCACCAATGACCCCGATACCAAGCTCAAGCTCGGCGAACTCGAAGCCAGTTTTGCGGAGTATCGCACCGCCGTTGGCGGCATTCTGGGCAACATGCAGAAGCTGATCATCGCCAAACAGGCGGGCTCGCAAATCTTTCGGGACAGCGAAGAGTTGCTTACCTCCACCGACGAATTGGCACATTCCTACCAGAGCAGCGTCCTGAAAAGGACGGCCTATGGCGTCGTCCTGCTGGTGCTGATTCTGCTGGCCACCGGTCTGGTCGCCCTGCTGGCCGCGACCTACCTGGCAGAAACCCGTCGCCAGACCGAACAGGCAGAACAGGCCCGCCACGAGACGGAGTTGATCAACCGCCAGAATCAGGAGGCCATCCTGCGACTGATGAATGAACTGGGCGACCTCGCCGACGGCGATCTGACGGTAACCGCTACCGTGTCCGAAGACATCACTGGCGCCATCGCCGACTCGATCAACTACACGATCGAAGAATTGCGGGTCCTTGTCGGCCGCATCAACGATGCCGCCGGGCGGGTGACGCTGGCGACGGAGATCGCCCAGCAAACGTCTACCGAGTTGCTCGCAGCTGCCGAACGCCAGGCTTCCGAGATCAAGTTTGCCGGCCAGTCGGTTCTGGCCATGGCCAGTTCGATGACCGGCGTGTCCGGCGACGCGAAGCAGTCAGCCACCGTCGCGCGCCAGTCGCTGGCGGCCGCGAGCAAGGGTGCGCAGGCGGTTCAGGACTCGATCAAGGGGATGAACAAAATCCGCGAGCAGATCCAGGAAACCTCAAAGCGCATCAAGCGGCTAGGCGAGTCGTCACAAGAGATCGGTGAAATCGTCGAACTGATCTCCGACATCACCGAGCAGACCAACGTACTGGCACTCAATGCCGCCATCCAGGCCGCGTCCGCTGGGGAAGCCGGGCGCGGGTTCACCGTCGTCGCCGAGGAAGTACAGCGCCTCGCCGAACGTTCCGGGGAGGCGACGAAGCAGATCGGGGCGATCGTCAGAACGATTCAGACCGACACTCAGGACACCGTCTCGGCAATGGAAGAGTCCACCCGCGGTGTAGTGGAAGGCGCCAGGCTCTCCGATGCTGCGGGTCAGGCCCTGGCAGAGATCGGCGAGGTCTCGAAGGCACTCACCGAACTGATTCAGAACATTTCTGGCGCGACACGCCAGGTGGCCGACTCGGCGACCAATGTAGCCCGCAAAATGCAGGACATCCTGCTGGTCACCGGGCAGACCACGGCTGGTACCCAGAAAACGGCAACGGCAATTGGCGAATTGGCAAGTCTCGCCACCGAACTGAAGGGCTCGGTGGCCGGCTTCAAGGTCGTCTGAGAACGACCGAACCACGCTAACGGTCATGGCTAGGCAAGACACCCCTGATGATGAAAGCCATGACCGTTTCCCTCACCCCCGACCCCTCTCCCACAGGCAGGCGAGGGGAGTTTCGTGATTCGCTGGCGCGACTTTCACATTAAAAATCAGGCCGGCAAGCGCAATGTACGCGTACTGCCCGGCCCCGCAGTAGATTGATGCACGACCGCTGAGCCCTCGTGCCAAGAGACTGGACTGGAGAGACTGCCCCGGATGAGTGCCCCGACGGACTTCGATATCGGCCCGCTGACCTGGGTCAAGAGCGAGATCGACCTCGCCCTGGAGCGTGGCGAAAAGGCGTTGCAGAGCATGACTGCGAATGCCGAGGATACGCACGGCGACCACACGCAAATCCGCTTCTGTCGCACTCATCTGCACCAGGTGCAAGGCGCCCTGACGATCGTCGGCCTGGACGGAGTTACCCAGTTTGCCGAAGCACTGGAGTCGATGCTCGAGGCCATCGAGAGAGACGAACGCCCAGCCACGCCGGAGGTCATCGAACTGGCGCAACGTGCCATGGCGGCGCTTGGACATTATCTCGCCGATCTGATCGGCGGCCAGCCAAACCAGCCCCTGCGGCTATTGCCACTGTACCGTGAAGTGCAGGCCGCGCGCGGGCAGGAGAGGGTCTTGGCGACGGATCTTTTCTTTCCCGACCTGCGCGTACGACCGCCGCAACGGGCCGAGCGGACGGCGAAAATCGGTCGCAGCGAACTGCAGGCCCGCCTGCGTCAGCAAAGAGCCCATTTCCAGCGCGGTTTGCTCGGTTGGTTGCGTGCCCCCCAGTCCGGAGCCGGAGTTCCCGAGATGCTCGACGCCGTCAAGCGCATCGAGTCCCTCCAGGACGCCCCGTCCGCTCGCGCCTTCTGGTGGATCGCCACCGCTTTCCTGACCGCGCTGGGTGAGCGCGCGCTGCCGGCGGACGGCGATGCCAGACAGCTCTGCAGCCGTATCGACCTGCAGATCCGCCGCCTCCTCGAAGGTTCGAGCAATGTCGCCGAGCGCCTGGTGCGCGATGCCCTGTATCTGGTCAGCAACGCCCAGAGCAGCAGTCGCGCGGTGCTCCAGGTCAAGGATGCCTACCACCTGGCAGACTTGCTGCCCGGACCGGCAAGCGCTACTCCGATCGCCATGGAGTCGGTCCGCCGCCAGGTGCGTGAAGCGATCGCCGCAACAGAAGAAACCTGGAACAAGTTCTGTGCCGGAACAATGCAGGTTCTGCCGGTATTCAGGGCCAACACCACGACGTTGACCACGCTGGTCGACGAACTGGGCCACGCAGATTTCCGTCGCCTCGTGCATGCGATCAGCGAGGTGGCGGGCCTGCTGACGCAGTCTCCGTCGCGCCACAGCGAAGCTCTGGCCATGGAAACGGCGACGGCGATCCTGCTCGCGCAGCACGCGCAGGAGAACATGCAGTACCTGGGCAGCAGTTTCTCTCACCAGGTGGACGTGATGGTCGCCCGCCTGCACGACTGCATTGCGGGCACCCCACCGAAGCCGGAATCCGAGCTTCCCTCGCTCGACGAGATGTCGCGCCAGGCGCAGGAAAAGATGCTCGTCGGCCAGGTCGCCAGAGAAATCCAGAACAATCTTGCGCAGATCGAGCAGGTCCTGGACGGCTTCTTCCGTGACGCCGAAAAGGGTACCGATCTGGGCAGCCTGGAAACGCCGCTGCGACAGGTCATCGGCGCGCTGGCCATGATGCGCCATGACGGCGCGGTGACGGTTCTCCGCCAGTGCGCAACAGCCATCGAAAGCTTTGCGCAACCGGCCTATGTCCCGCACGAGGCTGACTTCGTAGGCGTTGCCGAGCAGTTGTCGCTGATCGGATTCTTTGTCGATGCGATGCAACACGGAGCCGCCGACTTCGAGAGTTTCGTCAGCCAGATGCAGTCGGACGCCGCCAGAAAATCCGTCGACGAAGAACCGGCGGCGACGGTCGAACAGGAACTGGAGCAGCAGAAGCGCGAAACACACGCCTTGCTGGTGGCGCTCAAGGAACAGCCTGGCGATGCCGGTCTGCGTCAGGAGGTTCAACAGAATCTGACGGCGCTGCAAAAGGACGCCGACCTGGTCGCCGACAAGGCACTCGGACAACAAACCAAGCATGTACTCACCGCGCTCGCTGCCGGCGGCGACGCCGCCCGGCAGATCGACGCGGCGATGGCAACGCTCAGACCGCAAGCACCCGAGGCACCGCCGCCCTCGGCACAGACCTTGCAGCTCTCGCAGGCCTCCACCGAGGAAGTCGATGCCGAACTTCTCGGAATCTTTCTTGAGGAAGCCGATGAAGTGCTGGCCAGCGTCGATGGCAACCTGCGGGCACTGAAGGACAAACCGCATGACGTCGAACTGCTGACCGCAATCCGTCGTTCGGCGCACACCCTCAAGGGCAGCGGTCGAATGGTCGGGCTCAAGGATCTCGGTGACGCCGCATGGGCGGTCGAGCAGGTTCTCAACCTCTGGTTGCGTCAGGAGCAAGCGGTTACCCCGCCGCTCCTCGACCTGCTCGATCAGGCGTATGCCGTCTTTCTCGCCTGGATGACGCACCTCAAGACCGGGCAGGGGCACGCACCCGATCCCCGCAGCATGATCGCGACCGCAGCTTTACTGCGCGACGGCAGCGAGTTGCCGATCGGCGTGCCACCGGGCATGGCCTTGTCTACTGCGGGTGCAGGCGGCGAGGCGGAAGCCGTGCTGCCACCTTCTGCGGAAAGCGTTGCCGCATTGCCGGCGAGCAAGGAAGAAGCCACTCCGCAGGGAACGCGACCGCGCCTGTCGATCGCCCCCGCACTGGCCGAGATCTTCAACGACGAGGCCGGTACGCACCTGTCGACGCTGCAGCGCGAATTTGCGCTGCTTGAGAACAACCTTGCTGCTCCGACAACGCACGAGATGTACCGGGCCGCCCACACCCTTGCCGGCATCGCCGGCACGGTCGGTATCACGGCGATCAATCGGCTCGGCCACGCCCTTGAGCTGGCTCTGGTACGGCGCAAGCTGACACCCCATCCCGAGAGCCTCGAAGCCCTGGAAACCGTTCGCCAGACGATCGCCGTCCTGTCTTTGATGCTTGCGGATGTCGCCCACGACCACGAGCCGGAGGCGGCGCCAACCCTGGTCGAAGCCCTCGATACGCTATACCCCGAGCCGGTGGTCGCGCCGACGGCCGAGCTTGCCGAAACCGACGCACTAGCAGAGGCGGCAACCGCCGCCGCGCAGGTGGCGGTGCCAACGTCTACACCGCCAGCAGTTGCGGCGACGGAGGCAGTTGCCTTCGAGCTCCCGGAACTGCACGACGAACTGGACGAGCAACTGCTGCCCCTCTTTATCGAGGAAGCGCTCGACCTCAACCAGAACATCGCGGCGCAGTTGCATGCCTGGCGAAACAATCCCGCCGATGGTGAACCCGTCCGCCGATTGGCGCGCCTGTTCCATACGCTCAAGGGCAGCGCCAGGATGGCCGGGGCGATGAACCTCGGTGAAATGACGCACGCCATCGAAACGCGCATGAGCGAAGCGCAGGATGCCGGTACTGCACCGCTGGACCTGATTGACGACATCGACAATGCCTTCGACGTGATTGTGCAGATTGTCGAGCACCTGCAGCATGGGGAATCATCCGAGGCACCCGTCGATATACCGGACGAAGCGGCGTCGCAACTGCCGCCAGCGGCCCAGCCCACCTCCGATCTGGTCGCGGCTGGCGAACAGGGCAGCGTGGCCGTCACAGCCGAAACGCCAGACAGCGAAAGCGATGCCGCCGTCCAGCGCGCGATGCTGCGTGTGCGTGCCGACCTGATCGACCGGTTGGTCAACGAGGCTGGCGAACTGTCGATCGCCCGCTCACGTATCGAAGGCGAGATGCGAGCGATCAAAGCGTCGCTGCTCGACCTGACCGAGAACGTCATCCGCCTGCGTCGGCAATTGCGCGACATCGAACTGCAAGCCGAACTGCAGATGCAGTCACGTGCGGCGCAGACCGGTGAGCACCACGCGGATTTCGATCCGCTCGAATTCGATCGCTTCACGCGCTTCCAGGAACTGACGCGGATGATGGCCGAATCGGTCAACGATGTGGCCACGGTCCAGCAGAATCTGCTGAAAAACCTGGACGACGCCAACGCGGCGATCGTCGCACAGGCGCGCCTGAACCGTGAGGTTCAGCAGGAACTGATGTCGGTACGCATGGTGCCGTTTGCCAGCATTGCCGACCGCCTTTACCGTATCGTTCGGCAGGCGGGCAAGGAAGTCGGCAAACGAGCCAATCTGGAAATCAGTGGTGCGCAACTGGAACTCGACAGGACGGTGCTCGACAAGATGCTGGCGCCGCTCGAACACATGCTGCGCAACGCCGTCGCACACGGACTTGAAGACGCGCCGCTGCGCCTGGCCAAGGGCAAGCCGGAAATCGGCGAGATCTCGCTGAAACTGGCGCAGGAAGGCAACGAGATCATCCTCACCTTCTCTGATGACGGCACCGGCCTGGACCTTGACCGCTTGCGCGAGCGCGGTCTGCGCGCCGGTCTGCTGCGCGAAAGCGAAGCCGCCGATACGGCACGCGTGGTGGATCTGATTTTTGCCCCGGGAATCTCGACGGCCAGTGAGGTGTCGCGCCTGTCCGGTCGTGGCATCGGGATGGATGTCCTCAAGAGTGAGGTGAGCAGCCTGGGTGGCCGCATTGAAGTGCTGTCCGCCCCCGATCAGGGAACGACGTTCCGGCTTTATCTGCCGCTCACGCTGGCGGTGACCAAAGCCTTGCTGGTACGCTCCGGCAACCGCGAGTACGCGATTCCTGCGGCGATGATCGAGCAGGTGCTCGACCTCAAGGAAAAGGGACTGACCCGAATTCGCGATGCGCGTGCCGCATCCTGGACGGGGAATCTGTATCCCTTCAGCTACCTGCCGCATCTCCTCGGCGAAACGCGTGCGCTGCCGGAGAAACATCAGCAGTATTGGGTCCTGCTGCTACGCAGCGGCACCCAGCGGGTCGCGCTGCAAGTCGACGAACTGCTGGGCAACCAGGAAATCGTGGTCAAGAACATCGGACCACAACTGGCCCGGGTCATCGGTGTCGATGGCGCCACCGTTCTCGGCAACGGCCAGGTGGTGCTGATTCTCAACCCGATCGCCCTGGCCAGTCGCGACCGCGCGGGTCCCGCGGTTTCGCCGGTGCCGACGGTACGTCAACCCACGGCGGCCGATCTGGTCACGGCCACGCTGCCGACGGTGATGATCGTGGACGACTCGCTGACCGTACGCAAGATCAGTAGTCGGCTACTGGCACGCGAGGGCTACCAGGTGATGACCGCCAAGGATGGCGTCGACGCGCTCGAACAACTCGTCGCCGTGGTCCCGGACGTCATGCTGGTCGACATCGAGATGCCCCGCATGGACGGGTTTGAACTGACCCGAAACGTGCGCGCCGATGCGCGCCTGCAAAAGGTGCCAATCATCATCATCACCTCGCGAACCGCTGACAAGCACCGTCAATACGCCCTTGAGCTCGGCGTGAACCACTATCTCGGCAAACCGTACCAGGAGGATGAACTGCTGCGCCTGGTAGCGGAGCACGTCAGGGCCCAGCGTCAGTCTTGACCACCGCGTAGCGCTGCAGCGTCTGACGCCTGGCCTGCGCATGGTCGACCAACGGTGCTGGCGTATCGCGACCGATGCGCACGCCGCAGGCGGCCTGCTCCGGCTCACTCATGCGCCATGGCGCATGCACCCACTGGTCCGGGACACTGGCCAGCTCGGGAAGATAACGACGGATGAACTTGCCGGCGGGATCAAAGCGCTCCGATTGCGTCACCGGGTTGAAGATGCGGAAATAGGGTTGCGCGTCGCAGCCGCTTGAGGCCGCCCATTGCCACCCGCCATTGTTGGCCGACAGATCGAAATCGTTGAGTTGACTGGCAAAGTAGCTTTCGCCGCGCCGCCAGTCAATGCCCAGATCCTTGGCCAGAAAGGAGGCCACGAGCATGCGCAGACGGTTATGCATGTAGCCGGTACTGTTGAGTTGCCGCATGGCGGCATCGACCAGCGGATAGCCGGTGCGGCCAGCGCACCAGGCGGCGAAGGCCGCGTCCGCGTGCGGTCCCTGTTCCCAGACGATGGCGTCGTACGGCGGCTTGAACGAGCGCTCGCTGACGTATGGAAAACGGTCGAGAATCATGAAGTAGAAATCGCGCCAGACGAGTTCGGAAAGCCAGGTCGCTGCACCCCCGGTCGGCGCATGCAGGGCGCCGGCGGCAATTGCCTGCGCCACCAGCTCGCGGACCGAGAGGGTTCCGAAGCGCAGATGCACCGAGAGATACGATACCCCCTTGACCGCTGGAAAATCACGCTGCTCCCGGTACCGAGCCATGCGCCCCAGAAAGTCGCTCAGGCGCTGCCGGCCACCGGACATCCCCGGCGCGATGCCGAGTGCGCGCAGATCGCTGGCGGCGAAACCGAGTTCCGCCAGCGTCGGCACGCCACCGCCCACCGGCGCCACGGCGAGCCCCCGGCCACGGCCGGCATGCGGCTGCCAGTCGTCCTCCCCGAGTCGCTTGAGCCAGGCGTTCCGGTAGGGGGTGAACACGGTATAAGGGCGCCCGGCCTGCGTCAGCACCTCTTCGGCATCGAACAGCGCCTGATCCTTGAACGACTCGAAGACAATGCCGTTCGCCTGCAAAACCGTGGCGACCGCACTGTCGCGTCGCTTGGCCTGCGGTTCGTAGTCACGATTGGCAAACACTGCGGCCACACCAAGCGATTTCGCCAACTCGGGGATCTCGCGAGTGGCCCAGCCGTGGCGAACGATCAGTGCGCCGCCGCGTGCGCGCAGCGCCGCGTCGAGTTCGACCAGCGACTCGCGGATGAACTCGACGCGACGGTCGCAGCGTCGATCCTGGGTATCGAGAATCTCCCGGTCGAAAACGAAAGCGCAATAGACCTGTCGTCCACGCCGTAGCGCTTCGGAAAGCGCGGCGTGATCGTAATCCCGCAGATCGCGCCGAAACCAGACAAGAATCGCCTCCAGCATGCCTTCCCCCAATGGTAGACCCAGCCCGCGCGGACGTGCCCATCTCGCCTCTGTCATCGTCAGGACAAGCGCCAGGGACCGCAAAATCAGGCATGATGTTCGTGTTTGCCGGAATCGGACAAGGCGATGAACGTTTGTGTCAGCCGCCAGCGCCGTTTAAAATGAGCCTATGCCAAGAATCAATCTGACGGACCATTTTCTCATTGCCATGCCGGCAATGGTGGACTCCTATTTCTCCAAGACCCTGGTCTACGTCGCCGAACACAACGAGCGCGGCGCCCTGGGGATAATCGTCAACCGGCCAATCGACATGAGCCTGGGAACGCTCCTCGAAAAAATCGACGTGCCCCTGGAGGTCGATGGTTTCGCCAATCTGCCCGTCCTCTTCGGCGGACCGGTACAGACTGATCGTGGTTTCGTCCTCCATCGACCGGTCGGGCAATGGCAGTCTACGCTGGCGATCAACGACCAGGTCGGTCTGACCAGTTCGCGCGACATCCTGCAGGCCGTCGCCCGCAGCGGCCTGCCACGCGATGTGATGGTGACCCTGGGCTACGCCGGCTGGGCTGCCGGGCAGCTCGAACACGAGTTGACGCAGAACGCCTGGTTGACCGTGCTTGCTGAACCGCACATTCTTTTCGAGCTCCCTTACGAGGAAAGGCTGGCCTCGGCACTGGAATTGCTTGGCGTCAATCTCGCCAATCTCGCCGATGCCGCCGGCCATGCTTGAGCCAGCCCGCAAGGCCACTGGCACGGTCCTCGCTTTCGATTTTGGAGAAAAGCGAATCGGCGTCGCCGTCGGTGAGTGGCAACTGCTGCAGGCACATCCGCTGACCACCATCCAGGGCACCGGCGACGGCGAACGTTTTTCCGCGATTGCCACCCTGATCCGTGAATGGCAGCCGGCCAACCTGGTTGTCGGACGGCCGGTTGCGCTCGACGGCACACCACACGCCATGACCGCGCGCTGCACACGCTTCGCCAACCAGTTGCGCGGCCGCTTCGGACTCGGCGTGGCTTTCGCCGAGGAGCGGCTTTCGTCGTGTGCCGCCGAGGAGCGCTTACGCAGCGCGGGTCACGACAGCCGCAGCGCCAGAAGGCATATCGACGCGGTCGCTGCGCAACTGATCCTGCAGGGCTATTTTGACGCCATGGCCGGGCAATAGCCTGCCCTCGCCTTCCCCCCCAAACCCTTTGATGACCGCGAAACCGATGCTTGCATTTGAACTCCCCGACGCCGAAACGCAATGTGCCGAACTGGCTGATCTGATCCGCCCCCGGTTGCAGCCGGACATGGTGCTGGTCGGCATCCACAGCGGCGGCGCCTGGGTTGCCCGACGCCTGCGCGAGCTGCTTGGGTTGCGCAACGAAATCGGCCTGATCGACGTTTCGTTCTACCGCGACGATTACCGTGCCCGGGGTTTGCATGCCCGTGTCAAACCAAGCTCGATTCCCTTCGATGTCGAGGGCCGGCCATTGATCCTGGTCGATGATGTGCTTTACACCGGACGTACGACACGCGCAGCAATCAACGAACTTTTCGACTACGGCCGCCCGGCCAGCATACAGCTCGCGGTTCTGGCTGATCGCGGACGCCGCCAGCTTCCGATCTGCGCCGACTTCTGCGCCTGGCGAGTCGATCTCGATGCATCGCAGGAACTGATCCTCTCGGCGGAAACCGGCGATCGACTGCAGTGGAGCCTCGCCGAGCATGCATAATCCACAACTCAACGCCAACGGTGAGTTGACACACCTGCTGTCGATCGAGGGCCTGCCGCGTGCCGTGATCAATCACATTCTCGACACCGCATCGAGTTTCCTCAAGGTCTCCGACAGGAATGTCAGGAAGGTGCCCTTGTTGCGGGGAAAAAGCGTCTTCAACGTCTTCTTCGAAAATTCCACGCGCACGCGGACGACTTTCGAAATCGCCGCCAAACGGCTGTCTGCGGACGTGATCAACCTCGATGTCACGCGTTCTTCGACCGCCAAGGGCGAAACCCTGCTGGACACGGTCGACAACCTGGTGGCCATGCATGCCGACATGTTCGTCGTCAGGCACGCGGCCAGTGGCGCGCCGCACCTGATCGCCGACCATCTGCGCCGCCTCGGACGCAACGATGTGCATGTAGTCAACGCCGGCGATGGCAGCCACGCGCATCCGACGCAGGGGCTGCTCGACATGTATACGATTCGCCACTACAAGAAGGATTTCACCAACCTGGCGGTGGCGATTGTCGGCGATATTCTGCACTCGCGGGTCGCCCGTTCGGATATCCACGCATTGACCACGCTTGGCGCCGCCGAAGTGCGCGCTGTCGGCCCACAAACGCTGCTCCCGACCGCCATCGAGAAGATGGGCGTGCGTGTCTGCCACGATCTGGGCACCGGTCTTCGCGATTGCGATGTGGTGATCATGCTGCGCCTGCAGAACGAGCGCATGAATGGCGCCCTGCTGCCTTCGGCGCGCGAGTACTTTCGCTGTTACGGCCTGACGCCCACAATGCTGGCTCTGGCCAAACCGGACGCCATCGTGATGCACCCCGGGCCGATGAACCGCGGCGTGGAAATCGACAGCGATGTCGCCGACGGACCACAGGCAGTGATCCTGCCGCAGGTTACCTTCGGGATTGCCGTCCGGATGGCGGTCATGGGAATCCTGGCGGGGAACTGAGCGATGAACAGACAACACCTTCACCTTCGCAACGCTCGCCTGATCGACCCGAAAATCAGTCTTGATGCCCACCTCGACCTGTTCATTGCCTATGGCCTGGTGGCGGGCATCGGCCAGCCACCGACCGGTTTCGCGGCTGAACGCAGCATCGACGCCAGCGGCCTGATCGCCTGCCCCGGTCTGGTCGACCTCTCCAGCCGGCTTGGCGGCATCGAACCCGAACTCAACGCAGCAGTCGCCGGCGGCGTCACTTCGCTCGCCTGTCCGCCAGACAGCAAACCACCGCTCGACGAACCGGGCCTCGTCGAACGCCTGGTTCGACGCAGCGAGACGCTCGGCCTGGCACGCGTTTATCCCATCGGCGCCCTGACACAGCAACTGGCCGGCGAGAAACTCGCCGAAATGAACAGTCTGGCGCGCGCCGGCTGCATCGCTTTTTCGCAAGCCAAACGGGCGATCGTCGACACCCAGTTGTTGTTGCGGGCGATGCAATACGCCGCCACTTTCGGCTATGCCGTGCGCTTGCGGCCGCAGGATCAGTTTCTCACCGGCGACGGCGTTGCCCACGATGGCGAGGTGGCTTCACGGCTCGGGCTGGCCAGCATTCCGGTATCGGCCGAAACCGTCGCCATCGCCACGGCACTGCTGCTGGCATCCCAGACCGGGGTTCGCCTGCATCTTTCACGCCTCTCGTCGGCCGCAGGCATCGCCCTGATTCGCCAGGCACGACGGTCCAACGTGCAGGTCAGTTGTGACGTCGCGGTCCATCACCTGCACCTGTCGGAAATGGACATCGGCTACTTCGACAGCAATGCCCGCTTCGACCCGCCACTGCGTTCGGCGAGCGACCGTGACGCGCTGCGCAGTGCGGTTGCCGAAGGTCTGGCGGCGATCTGTTCGGACCATACCCCGGTCGATGCGGACGGCAAGCAACTGCCGTTTGCCGAAGCCCTGCCCGGCGCGACCGGACTTGAACTCCTGCTGCCGCTGACCCTGCAGTGGGCGACGCAGGAAAAACTGCCGCTGGCTCGGGCGCTGGCCCGCATTACCTGCGATCCGGCCGCCATTCTCGGCATCGAGGCAGGTTCGCTGAGTGTCGGCAGTCCCGCCGACGTTTGCGTCTTCGATCCCGACGAGGCCTGGCGCGTCACCCCGGAGGCCTTGCGCAGCCAGGGCAAGAACACCCCGTTCATGGGTTACGAACTCAGCGGTCGAGTGCGCATGACACTGGTCGGCGGACGCATCGTTTTCGAGGCCTGAGCCCTACCGGCAGAACCTGGCGTAGCAGCCGACGCCTGCTCGCTCACTGCCCCAGCAGGCAGTGCCAGGCATCGGGACGCGCCCCCGTGACCCGCAGCGACTTGCGTCGTGAGGTTAGGCCACTTTTCAGTTCCACCGCCGAGCGTGCGAGGCCCAGCCGCTGGGCGATGAACGCCAGTAGTGCGGCGTTGGCCCGGCCGTCTACCGCCGGCGCCGCGAGGCGGATTTTGAGGGCATCACCGTACTCACCGGCCACCTCGCTGCGCTTCGCTCCCGGCTGAACATGAATGGTCAGAATGATCGCGCCGTCAACCTCGCGCAGCCAGTCGGGCACCGCGCTACACAAAGATAAGCAGCAGTTGGGCGAGGACGATGGCAATCAGCGGCGACAGATCGATGGCGCCAATCGGGGGCACCACGCGCTGGATCGGTCGCAGGACGGGTCTCGTCAACTGTGACACCGGCTGGCTGAATGGGGAGTAGGGATTGACCCAAGACAGCACCGCCTGCGCCAATAGTGCGCCAATCAGCAGGTAGAGGCTGAGACGCAAGGTCGCCACGACGCCGCGCCACAGCAGCAGGGGAATCAGTACCTCCGGCGACCAGGCTTCCATGGCGATGCCGCCACGCAGCACGAACACTGCGCAGGCAAACAGAACCTGCAGCACATAAGCCGGCAGCAGGCTTGCCAGATCCAGCCCGAACAATCCCGGGAGCACCTTGCGCAGCGGCCTGACCAGCCAGTTGGTCAACTCGACGACGAAGGTGCCGATCTGGTTGTTGAACGAGACGCGACAGGCCTGCATGTAGAAACGCAGGAGCAGTGCAAAAGTCAGAAAACCAGTCAGCGCTTCAATCAGAAACAGGCTGGCCTGGGCGAACATCAAGCGTCTCCACCGAGCAGTTCGCCCAACTCGCGACCACGCGCATTGGCAGCAAAGACCCCGGCGATGAAACCCTCCTTGACGCCGCGCTCGGCCATCGTCCGCAAGGCCGCCTCGGTGGTGCCGCCTTTGGAGGTCACTCGCTCCCGCAGCACGCTGGCCGCTTCGTCGGACTGCGAGGCCAGCTTGGCGGCCCCGAGTACGGTATCGATCGACAGTTGACGGGCCTGTGCCGGCGTCAGTCCCAGTTCCTTCGCCGCCTGCTGCAGGGCCTCGATGAATAGAAAGACATAGGCCGGCCCACTCCCCGAGATGGCGGTCACGGCGTCCATCTGCGCTTCGTCGGCAATCCACAGGGTACTGCCGACCGCCTGCAGAATACGCTCGGCACCGAGTCGCTCGGCCATCGACACCGCCGGCAAGGCATACAGGCCGGTAACGCCGGCGCCAATCAACGCGGGGGTATTGGGCATCGCGCGCACGATCTTGCCGTAACCACCCAGCCAGCGAGAAACGTCTGCGAGACGCAGGCCGGCAGCGATGCTGATGATCAATTGCTGCTTGAGATGGCGAAGCAGCGGCTCACAAGCGTCCCGCAACTGCTGCGGCTTGACGGACAGCAGTACCGCATCGCAGTCGAGCGCCGCCGCCGTCGGCGCTTCGTAACAGCGCACACCGTACACCAACCGCAGCTTGGCTCGCCCCTGCGCACCGAGTTCGATGACTGCGATGTCGGCTGCCGAAAAACCGGTCTTCACCAGGCCGCCGATCATCGCGTTGGCCATATTGCCACCGCCAAGGAAAGTGATCTTCATGCTGTGTTTCTCTCACCAAAAATTGCGGTGCCGACACGCACCAGCGTCGCTCCTTCGGCAATTGCTGCTTCCAGGTCGTGCGACATACCCATCGAAAGTGTATCTAGCTGCAGACCATCGGCCTGCAAACGCTCGGAAAGTTCCCGCAAACAGCGGAAGGGTTGGCGCTGCGTCATGAAATCCCCGCTCGGCGCCGGCACGGCCATCAGGCCACGCAGGCGTAGTCGCGGCAGCACCGCGACTGCCTGCGCCAGGGTCGGTGCTGCCGCGAGAGAAACACCACCTTTCGTTGCCTCGCCGCTGATGTTGACCTGCAGGCAGACCGACAACGGAGGCAGCGAGGCTGGACGTTGTTCGGAGAGGCGCTGCGCAATCCGCAGCCGGTCCACCGAATGCACCCAGTCGAAAGACTCGGCGACGATGCGCGTTTTGTTGCTCTGCAGCGAACCAATGAAATGCCAGTCCAGCCGCAGCGAACGTAACGCGGAGATCTTGTCAACCCCTTCCTGAACATAGCTCTCGCCAAATGCCCGCTGGCCGGCGGCTGCCAGTTCAGCCACCGACGCGGAGGGCCACGTCTTGCTTACCGCGAGCAGCAGTACCTTGGCGGGATCTCGGCCGTGCTGCTGCGCAGCGCGCGCGATTCGCGCGAGAACGTCTTGCAGCCTGGCACCAAGTGTGGTCATAATCGGATGTTGCGCAAATTTACGAGAGTATAGCACCGCGCCCAGCCCACCGCCCGAGGACCAGCACGGATGGACATCACCGAACTACTTGCGTTCAGTGTCAAGAACAAGGCTTCCGACCTCCATCTATCTGCGGGCCTGCCACCGATCATCCGGGTCAACGGTGATGTGCGGCGGATCAACCTGCCGGCGATGGAGCACAAGGACGTGCACGCCATGGTCTACGACATCATGAGCGACGTACAGCGCAAGCAGTACGAGGACACGCGGGAATGCGATTTCTCGTTCGAGATTCCCAATCTGGCGCGTTTCCGGGTCAACGCTTTCGTCCAGAATCGCGGTGCCGGGGCGGTATTCCGAACGATTCCGTCGAAGGTGCTGACGCTCGAGGAACTGAACTGTCCGAAGATCTTCAAGGACATCTCCGATTATCCGCGAGGCATCGTGCTGGTCACCGGGCCTACCGGATCGGGCAAGTCGACCACCCTGGCGGCGATGATCAATCATGTCAATGAAAATTCGTATAGCCACATCCTCACCGTCGAGGATCCCATCGAGTTTGTGCACCAGTCGAAGAAATGCCTGATCAATCAGCGTGAGGTCGGTCCGCATACGCTGTCTTTCCAGAACGCTTTGCGCTCGGCCTTGCGCGAAGATCCGGACGTGATCCTGGTCGGTGAGTTGCGCGACCTCGAGACCATCCGTCTGGCGTTGACCGGTGCGGAAACCGGGCACCTGGTCTTCGCCACCCTGCATACCTCGAGCGCCGCCAAGACCATTGACCGCGTCATCGACGTGTTCCCCGCCGCCGAAAAGGAAATGGGTGTGGATCTTTTTGGCCACGAAAGATCGTAGGCAGATCAAAGCGTGGGG